>JAEEGF011924615.1_pt1 | contig 22761 bp, 24 predicted proteins | sample 9134171 | NCBI WGS metagenome assembly JAEEGF01 (sample SAMN16246542, study PRJNA631951) | gut metagenome | biome: gut microbiome; feature: rumen; material: AP-attached | host: Bos | place: Iran: Karaj | collected 2018-10
ATAATACTTTGAAGGGGCGTATTCCCGACCTGTTCGCCTTGACTTTACAGGCAAGGCCTATTGACTGAAAACAATTTTAAGGGAGATATAGATATGGCAAAACTTACATTTAAAACCGACAACTGTAAGGGTTGCGGACTGTGCGTTGACGCGTGTCCGAAAAATCTTCTGCGACTTGCGGAGGATAAAATCAACAAAAAGGGCCATCGCCCTGCAGAGATTACTGACGAGAGCGCTTGCGTAGGGTGTGCAAGCTGCGCTATGATGTGTCCCGACTGCATAATCAAGGTAGAAAGGTAAGGTGTGAGAAATGGCAGATAAAGTATTAATGAAAGGTAATGAGGCAATTGCCGAAGCCGCTATTATTGCCGGTTGCAGACATTACTTCGGTTACCCGATTACACCTCAGACCGAGGTTGCCGCTTATATGGCGAAGAAAATGCCAAAAATCGGCGGCGTATTTCTTCAGGCGGAAAGCGAAATAGCCGCTATCAATATGGTTTACGGCGTTTCCTCGGCAGGCAAAAGAGTTATGACCTCTTCTGCAAGCCCCGGAATTTCGCTTAAAGGCGAAGGACTGTCCTATCTTGCAGGCAGCGACCTTCCTGCACTTGTAGTCAATGTTCAGCGCGGCGGCCCGGGACTCGGCGGTATTCAGCCGTCACAGTCGGATTATTTCCAGGCAACAAAAGGCGGCGGACACGGCGACTATCATCTGATAGTCCTCACCCCGTCGTCGGTCCAGGAAATGGCCGATCTGACCTCTCTCGCGTTCGACCTTGCGGACAAATACCGCATGCCGTCGATGCTGCTCGCCGACGGAACGATGGGCCAGATGATGGAGCCGGTCGTCCTTCCCGAGGACACGGTCGACCCCGAGACGATCCCCGCGACGAAGCCCTGGGCCACCACGGGCACGCAGATGAAGCGTGCGCACAACATCGTCAACTCCCTCTACCTCAAGCCTGACGAGCTCGAGAAGACGAACTACGAGCGCTTCGAGCGCTACGCGAAGCTCGAGAAGGAGGAGTGCCGCTGGGAGGAGTACCTCATGGACGACGCGGAGGTCTGCGTCGTTTCGGTCGGCATCACGGCCCGCGTCGCGAAGAACGCGATCGTCGCCGCGCGCAAGGAGGGCATCAAGGTCGGCATGATCCGTCCGATCACCCTCTATCCGTTCCCCAAGGAGCCCCTCGCCAAGGCGGCGTCGAAGGTGAAGAGCTTCCTCACGGTCGAGCTGAACATGGGCCAGATGAACGAGGACGTGAAGCTGGCGATCAACTGCTCGAAGCCGGTCAACATGTGCAACCGCGTCGGCGGAATGATTCCGAGCGCGGACGAAGTGCTCGCCGCGATAAGGAAGGAGGCGAAGTAAAATGGCAATTGTTTTCCAGAAGCCGAAGGCGCTCACCGACGCCGTTCTCCACTACTGCCCGGGGTGCACCCACGGCATCGTGCACCGCCTCGTCGCTGAGGCGATAGACGAGCTCGGCATCGAGGGCCGCACGATCGGTATCGCGCCGGTCGGATGCTCCGTGATGGCGTACGACTACTTCAGGTGCGACATGATCGAGGCGTCGCACGGACGCGCCCCGGCGGTCGCGACGGGAGTCAAGCGTTCCATGCCCGACAACATCGTCTTCACCTACCAGGGCGACGGCGATCTCGCGTCCATCGGACTCTGCGAGACGGTCTCCACCGCGTGCCGCGGCGAGAACATCACGATCATCTTCATCAACAACGCGATCTACGGAATGACCGGCGGACAGATGGCGCCTACGTCGCTTATCGGACAGGTCACGCAGACCTCGCCGTACGGACGCGACCCGAAGACGCAGGGAATGCCGATCAGGATCTGCGAGCTTCTCGCGTCCCTCGACGCCCCCGCGTATCTCGAGCGCGTTGCCGTCAACTCCGTCGCGCACGTGCGCCAGGCGAAGAAGGCGATCCTCAAGGCGTTCAAGAACCAGGTCGAGGGCAAGGGCTTCTCGCTCGTCGAGGTAGTCTCCACGTGCCCGACGAACTGGGGCCTCACGCCCGACAAGGCGTGCCAGTTCGTCGAGGAGAAGATGATTCCGTTCTATCCGCTCGGATGCTACAAGGACCGCACAGCGGAGGAGGCTAAGTAAGATGACATACGAAACGATAATGGCTGGCTTCGGCGGACAGGGGCTTCTGTTCTCCGGAAAGGTCCTCGCGCATGCGGCGCTCATCGAGAACAAGGAGCTTTCGTGGCTTCCGTCGTACGGACCCGAGATGCGCGGCGGAACGTGCAACTGCTCCGTGATCGTGTCCGACGAGCCCGTGGGCTCTCCGATCATCGCGCACCCGAACGTGCTCATGGTGATGAACGAGCCGTCCCTTGACAAGTTCGAGGACACTGTCGCGCCCGGCGGCACGATCTTTGTCGACTCTGCGCTCATCGGGCGCAAGGTGCGCCGCACCGACGTCGAGGTCGTCTACATCCCGGCGACGCAGATGGCGAAGGACATGGAGGCCCTCTCGCTCGCGAACATGATCATCCTCGGCGCAATCGTCGAGAAGCTCCGCTGCGTCAATCCCGACACGATCGAGACTGCGCTCCGCGAGACGATATCCGCCCGCAAGGCGAGCCTCCTCGACCTCAACCTCAAGGCGGTCGCGGCGGGACGCGCGTTCATCCGCGGCTGAAAAGGCCTGCGGATGAGCCGTGTCGCCCTTGCATTCAGCGCGGGGGATATGATATAATATTCGGCGAACATTCCCAAAAAAAGGACAATTCAAGATGGCAAATATCAAGGGTGGACGCGCCGCTCGCAAGCGCGATCGTCAGAACGAAAAGGCACGCAAGCGCAATTCAGTCTGCAAGGCGAAGCTCCACGACGCTCACAAGAAGCTCTTCAAGGCTGCCGACGCGAACGACAAGACGTCCGCCGAGAAGAAGTTCAAGGAATTCGTCTCCGGCCTCGACAAGGCCGTGAAGAAGGGCATCATCACCAAGAACACCGCCGACCGCAAGAAGTCGCGCGCCCAGCTCAAGCTCAACAAGATGGCGAAGGCCGAGGCCAAGTAACTGAAATCAGGGAAGACGGGAATGTGATGGAGGAGGGCATCGGAATGCAAACCATTCTGGTGCCCTTTTCAACATTTTAAAAACAAGAAAGGAAACAAAAGAAAATGGACAAGAAGACACTCCGCGACGTGGACCTCAAGGGCAAGCGCGTCGTGATGCGCGTAGATTTCAACGTTCCGATGGCCAAGGACGGCTCCGGGAAGATCACGGACGACACCCGCATCGTCGCCGCGCTCCCCTCGATCAAGTACGTCCTCGAGCAGGGCGGCAGCCTCGTTCTCATGAGCCACCTCGGCCGTCCGAAGGGCGTCAAGCTCGGTGCGGCGCCGAATCCCGACAACGCGGCGTTCACGCTCAAGCCCGTCGCCGAGGCGCTTTCCGCCAAGCTCGGCATCGAAGTCAAGTTTGTCCCGGACTGCATGGCCGCTGACGACGTCGTCAAGGCCCTCAAGCCCGGCGAGGTCGCGCTTCTCGAGAACACCCGCTTCTACAAGGCCGAGGACGGCAAGGTGAAGAAGGACGACGAGAAGAAGGGCATCCACCTCACGGACGAGGAGTTCGCGGCGAAGAAGGCCGAGCTCAAGGCGCAGCGCGCCGAGATGGCCAAGAAGCTCGCGAGCTACGGAGACCTCTACTGCAACGACGCGTTCGGCACGGCTCACCGCGCCCACGCCTCGACCGCGGTCATCGCGGACTACATCCAGCCCGCCGTCTCCGGCTTCCTTCTCGAGAAGGAGATCCAGTTCCTCGGCGACGCCGTCGAGAATCCGGTCCGTCCGTTCGTCGCCATCCTCGGCGGCGCGAAGGTCTCGGACAAGCTCGCGGTCGTGAAGGCGCTCCTCAACAAGGTCGACACGCTCATCATCGGCGGCGGCATGGCCTACACGTTCAAGAAGGCCCAGGGCATCAAGATCGGCACGTCGCTCTGCGAGGACGAGCAGGTCGCCTACTGCAAGGAGATGCTCGAGGCCGCCGCGGCGAAGGGCATCAAGATCCTCCTCCCCGTCGACAACGTCATCGCGAACAAGTTCCCCGAGACGAAGGACGCGAGCGACATCGAGATGAAGACGGTCGAGGGAGACATCCCGGACGGATGGATGGGCCTCGACATCGGACCGAAGTCCGTCGCCCTCTTCGCGGACGCCGTCAAGGGCGCGAAGACGGTCGTCTGGAACGGACCTATGGGCTGCTTCGAGTTCGCCCCGCTCTCCAAGGGCACCTACGGCGTCTGCGACGCGGTCGCGACGGTCAAGGCGAACGGCGGTACTTCCATCATCGGCGGCGGCGACTCCGTCAGCGCCGTGAAGAAGTCCGGCAAGGCCGCGGAGATGAGCCACGTCTCGACGGGCGGCGGAGCTTCCCTCGAGTTCCTCGAAGGCAAGGTCCTTCCCGGCGTTGCGGCTCTCACCGCCAAGTAAGGGCTGAAGGAGGCGGTTCGTGAAGTTCCGCTTTCTCGGCACCGGCACGTCCGTTGGCGTGCCACAGATCGGCTGCACGTGCAGGGTATGCACGTCAGCCGATCCTCGCGACCGTCGGAGGCGTTGCGGCGCATACGTAACGTCCGCCGGCGGCCCGTCGTTTCTCGTCGACACTCCGCCCGAGATGCGCCTCGCGTGCATAGAGTACGGGATATCGAAGGTCGACGCCGTTGTGCTTACGCACGCGCATATGGACCACATTGCCGGATTCGACGACGTCCGCCGTTTCAACACGATCAACGGCACGCGCGTCCCCTGCAAGCCGGGCGATCCGCTCTACCGCGGCCTCCCCTACCGCATCGTCGGCAAGCCGATGACATGCTACGCGATGGAGAGGACCGTCGAGCAGATGCACACGATATTCCCCTACATAAGCGCGAAGGGCGGGGAGAATGGGCTCTTCCGCCCGATGATCGAGTTCTCAAGTGCAGATGCGTTCTCCATCGGCAGCGTCTCCGTCGAGCGTCTCAAGGTCGAGCATAGTTTCCCCTGCTGCGGGTATGTGTTCAGGGAAGAAGGAAAAGCGAAGAGGGAAGAGGGAGTTGCGTCGATTGCGTACATAAGCGACTGCCACGAGATTCCCGACGAGACGATAGAGAAGATGCTCGGTGTTGACGTGATGGTGCTGAACTGTCTCAGGGAAAGACCGCATCCGACGCACCTGAGCCTCGAGAACGCGCTCGCGTACATTGCGCGCATCGCTCCGAAAAAGGCGTATCTCGTCCACATGTGCCATGACCTCACGCACGAGGAGTGGCTTGCGCGCCTTGCCGGCACTAACGTCGAGCCGGCGTATGACGGGTTGGAGTTGAAGGGTTGAAAAGTTGAAAGGTTGAAAAGTTATGAGATATGATTCACATGCCTCCCTAGCCGCACGCGTCCCTCATGCCATCAGGGGCGTGCTCTTGGCGGCACTTGCCCTCGCGGCTGCGCCTGTCTTCGCCGCGACGGTGGACATCAACGTCGACTTAAGGCTCGACAACCTCGACTATGTCGTGGGCGAGCGCATCCGCGCGGTCGTCGATGTGGCTAATTCGTCGCCGGACCGCGTAAGCGTCGGGTACTCGAATTCGCCCGACAAGTTTTTCGTAGAGGTCTACCGCTCAGGCGACGCCGTGATGATGGACCGGGTCGGAAACGGCGCGTTCGTATCCCGCTTTATGGTGGAGTCAAATGAAGGCCAGAAGCTCGAGACTTTTCTTGGCGACCACTATGCGCTTCAACAGCCTGGCAAGTATCTCGCGAAGCCTGTTCTTGTGCATAACGGCATGCGCTATGAAGGACAGCTCAGGGCGTTCGGAATCGTTCCCGGCATGAAGGTGGGCTCCGCATTGCAGATGTTCTCCAACAGACCTGGACTCCGTCGCGAGTTCGAGCTCCTGACATGGAGCCGGAAGAACAAGGAGCACCTGTTCCTGTCCGCGCACGACGAGGGAAGCTCAGAGAGGAAGTGGGCTACGACCGATCTCGGCACGCTGATGCGTCTCAACAAGCCGAAGGTGTCGGTACTTCCTTCCGGAGAGGTGATTGTCCTCCACCGCTTCAACCGCGACCAGTTCTGCCGCACCGAGTTCTGGAGCCTCCCCGACGCGCTCGAGATGAACAAGCGCGAGCTTGTGATGGATCCCGAGACGGCGGGCTCAGAGCGCGTGAAGGAGCTGTACAAGGAGTCCGGCGGCGTAAAGCCCGTCAACCGTCCGTGGTGGAAGTTCTGGTGATAACGACTAACGACTAACAACTAACGGCTAACAACTTGACTATCATAGGCATAGAGACGAGCTGCGACGAGACGGCCGCGGCGGTTGTGAGGGACGGACGCGAGGTCCTCTCCAACGTTGTGTACACGCAGATTCCGCTCCACCAGCCATACGGCGGCGTCGTTCCCGAAATCGCCTCGCGCGCGCATGTCGAGAAGATCTCGCAGGTCGTGGGCGATGCGCTTTCAGGAGCGGACTCGAAGATTGACGCGGTGGCGGTTACATACGGCCCCGGACTGTCCCCCGCTCTCATCGTCGGACTCAACGCGGCGAAGGGCCTCGCCAAGGCGCTAGGCGTCCCGCTCGTAGCGATCAACCACATAGAGGCGCACCTTCACACTCCGTTCCTCTACGACTCCGGCGAGATGCCGAAGGCGCCAGCTCCGGAAGACTGCTGTCCGGCGCTCGGGCTTGCCGTCTCCGGCGGAAACACCGTCTGGATCGACATGCCCGAGTACGGGAAGTACGAGGTGATCGGCGAGACGCTCGACGACGCCGCTGGCGAGGCGTTCGACAAGGCGGCGAAGCTTCTGGGGCTCGGGTATCCAGGCGGACTCAAGATCGACCGCATCTCCGCCGCATACCGCGAGCGCGGCACATCCGCCGCGCTCATTCCCTTTCCGAAGGGGCGTCCGCGCGACGGCGTGACCGCGCTCGCGGGGCTCCCGGCGGAACTGTGCGTGTCGTTTTCCGGACTCAAGACGGCGCTTCTGCGCCATGTCCAGCAGAACCCCGAACTCCTTTCGCCCGAGGCGGAGAAGGAGGACTTCGGCGGATACATGGTCTCGCCTGCCGTCGCTCGCGTCGTCGCGTCCTACCAGGAGGCGATCGCGCAGGCGGTTGCGGACCGCACGCGCGCCGCGCTTCGTCGCCGCGACTACAGGGCGTTTGTGCTGGGCGGCGGCGTTTCGCTCAACAGCCGCATCCGCGCCGTGCTCGGCGAGGTGTGCGCCGCGGCGCATGTGCCGCTTCTCATGGCGAAGCCGAAGTACACGGGCGACAACGGCGCGATGATCGCGGGGCTTGCGTACTACAGGCGCAACCTCGTCGGCGACGAGGCGATGTGCGCCGACGCGTCGCCGTCCCTCCAGGTTGGATAAACCGCGCATCGCAGGAAGAGGCAGCATAATGAGGGCTTTTGTCATTGCGATGGAGAAAGAGGCGGATCAAGTGCGTCCGTACCTTGGGGCTGGCGACAGGCTGTACGTCTCGGGCGTGGGCAAGGTCAACGCCGCCGCGGCGACGCAGAAGGCGATCGACGAGGGTGCCGAGGAGGTGCTCAACTGCGGGGTGGCGGGCGGACTCGATACCGCGATGGAGATAGGTGACGTGTACGAGATATCGCAGGCGGTTGAATACGACTTTGACCTGACGATCCTCAACGGCACCCGCCTTGGCACGCACAACGAGCGCACGACGCCGTTTTTCGACTGCCGCACGACGGGGAGGTTCCCGGCGCGCATACTTGCGTCAGGCGACCGCTTCACCGACAACGAGCGGGATACCACGGATCCGCTCGGACTCGGCGCGACGATAAAGGACATGGAGGGCGCCGCTATCGCGCACGTCTGCGAACGCAACGGCGTCCCGTGCCGGATGCTCAAGTGCATCAGCGACGTCCACGGCAGGGGCTCGATGACCGGCCAGTACAAGGACAACCTTGCGAAGGCGCTTCGTTCCCTTTTCGGGGCGGTTCCTTCCTGGTGCGTTAAGTGACGTCCGCGGACTAGATGTTGCCGCGCGAGCGCTCGCGCCAGGCGGACGGCGTAAGGCCGGTCTGGCGGCGGAAGGCGGCGTTGAAGTACTGCGCGCTCGAGAAGCCGCATTCGCGGGAGATGTCCAGTACCTTGCGGTCCGTCTTCTCCAGCATCGCGCGCGCCATGCGTATGCGGTAGCGCGCGAGGTAGTCTGCGGGGGAGAGCCCTGTGTGCCGCCGGAACAGGTCGAAGAGGCGCGAGCGCGAGTAGCCCATGTAGGCGACTAGTCCGTCCATCTTCACGTCTTCCGCAAAGTGGCGCTCGAGCCATGCCGTCGCCTCGTCCATAAGTCTCGTCTCCGGCTTCGCGCCGTGCACTTCGGCGTCGTTTCCGGCGCAGGCCTGGAGTACGAGCGCCGCGAGTGTCCGGGCCAGCGCGAGCTGCCTGGGCGAGAGTGAACCTTCTCCGAGTTCCGCGAGTGCGTCTAGGCGCAGGAAGATGCGCACTAGGTCGCGCGACGCCTGGACGGGGCGGCAGGACTTCTCCAGCAGCGAGGAGAGGAGCGCGCGTGCGACGGAGTGCGGGAATAGTGAGTAGTCGGCTCCGGCGCGCGGAGGGCGCACGAGGAGCTCGATGCGGTGTCCGGCCGGGTCTATCGCCTGCATGTGGCGGTGCCTGAGCTTCGCGGGGATCACGATGTAGTGTCCGGCGGTCAGCACCGCGCCCGGCCGCCCCTCGAACTCGTATCCGAACTCGCCCTTGAAGCAGAAGAGAAGCTGCACCTCTCCGTGCGCGTGCCAGAACGACTCGCCCGCGGAGGGAGCCTTGAGGTGGCGCGCGCCGGCGAGCCAGGCGAGCGAGAAGGCCTTTTCGCCGATGTCCGGCGGGGTCTGTCCGTATGCATATTCAGCCATATGAACAATAATACCAAAAGATTGTGAAATCGTCCATTGGATAATTGTGCAATATTTCGAATTGCCGTTTGAGGCAGAATTGTGGTATACTCAATGCAAACAGAAAGGATACTATCGATGGACAGACGTCAGTTTCTCTGTGGTGCGCTCGCCAGCGGCGCGGCGCCTCTTCTCTTCGGCGGATGCGCGGGCAAGTTCCTCGCGAACCGCAAGATCAACATCGGCGTGATCGGATACGGACGCATTGCGCACACGATGGACGTCCCGGGCGTGCAGCAGTTCACGGACCGCTGCGTCGTCACTGCGGTGTGCGACTACGACGCGACGCGCGCCGAGTACGGCAAGAAGGTCGTCGAGGAGCGCTATGCGAAGAAGGGCATCGTCCAGGTCGTGAAGACGTACGGCGACTACCGCGAGATGCTCGCCGACAAGTCGATTGACGCCGTGCTGCTCTGCATACCTGACCACCAGCATGCGATCGTCGCGACGGACTGCCTCCTCGCCGGGAAGCACATCTACCTTCAGAAGCCCTTCGCGCAGACTATCCAGGAGGGTCGCGTCGTCGCGAACATCGCCACCAAGAAGGGGCTTGTCGTGCAGGTCGGCGCCTGGCAGAGGTCGCGTCCGCAGTTCCGCAAGGTCGTGCAGCTCGTAAGGAACGGAAGGCTCGGAAAGATCGCCCGCGTCGAGGTCGGCATCGGATGCGACCACTCCGGCGGCGACCGCACGCCCGAGCCCGTGCCCGCCACGTTCAACTACGACGCCTGGCTTGGTCCGACGGACCCGACCGTGCCGTACAACTGGACGCGTTGCCACAACCGCGACCTCAAGCACATAGGCGACCGCCCGGGATGGATTCAGCTCGCGCCGTACGGATGGGGCATGATCACCAACTGGGGCGCGCACCATCTCGACATCACGGCATGGGGGCTTAACTGCGATCCGACGTCCGTCAGGGGCACGTGCGGGTGGATGGACCTCTCCGGCAACAGGCTCTGGAACGTCCACACGACATACGACCTGCACTACGACTGCGGCGGGACTGACGTCCACGTCAACAACAAGTTCCAGATGGGCGTCAAGTTCATCGGCGAGAACGGCGACTGGCTCTGGTGCACGCGCGGCGCGGTGAAGGTCACTCCGAGCGACCCCGAGCCGAAGGTCGCGCCCGGACAGCTCGGCGCCATCGCCGCCTCGAAGCCGGAGCTCCTCGACGACCTCCTTCCGTGCGAGATAGAGGACAACGCGCTCGCCCATGGCGGCGAGAAGTTCCTCACGACCGACGACCACTTCCTCAACTTCCTCGAGGCGGTGGCGCGCGAAGACCCGCAGTACACTGTCTGCGACGCGGAGGGTGCGCACAAGTCCACGGCGTTCTGCTCGCTGGGCCGCATGTGCATGGAGCTCTCGCGCGGAAAGAAGGACGGCGCGACGCTCGCGTGGGACGCGAAGAAGGAAGTCTCCGGAAACGCCGAGGCGGACAAGATGCTCGTGCCGTTCGCACGCGGCAGGTTCGACCTCGCGCTTTCGCTCAAGGCCGCCGGACTCGACTACGCGAAGTATGTCAAGCCGATGGCGTGAGCTGAAAGTTTAAAAGCTGAAAAGTTGAGAAGTTTGGAGTTGAAATAAAATGAAGAAGATTCTGGTTGCGATTGTTGCGATGGCGTCGATCGGCGCCTTCGCCGCCGTTCCGTTCAAGATTGGCGTCGCGGGGTACACGTTCAACAAGCGCACGATCGACGACGCCCTCGCGATCATGCAGAAGGCGGACGTCCACTACCTGTGCGTAAAGGACTTTCACCTTCCGTTCAGCGCGACTGACGAGGAGATCGCCGCGTTCAAGGAGAAGTGCGCCTCCTACGGCGTCACGCCTTACGCCATCGGCCCGATCTACGACAAGGACGCCTCCAAGCTGCGCGGACGCTTCGAGTTCGCGAAGCGTCTCGGCGTGAAGACCGTCGTGGGCGTTCCGTACGAGCCGACGGATGAGAAGGACACCTGGAACAAGCGCCGCGGATCGCGCGCGCTGCTGCTCGAGATCGACAAGCTCGTCAAGGAGTTCGACATCCGCTACGCGATCCACAACCACGGTCCTGCGTCGCCGGAGATGTACCCCGACGTAGAGTACGGATGGAACCTCGTGAAGGACCTCGATCCGCGCGTCGGCTTCTGCATCGACGTGGGCTGGGAGTACGGATGTGGCAAGGACCCCGCGGATACGATCAGGAAGTACGCCGATCGCATCTACGACGCGCACATCAAGAACTTCGAGATCGGCAAGCCCGACGGCGCGTCCGTTCCGCTCCCGCGCGGCAAGATCAACCTCGTCAAGGTGTTCCAGGCGTTTGCCGACGTGGGCTACGAGGGCGTGTGCTCGCTCGAGTACGAGCGCGACTTCCAGGACAACCTCCTGGCCGTCGTCGAGTGCATCGCCTACGAGCGCGGCGTATGCGACGCGATAAAGGCGAAGGCGAAGATGAAGCCCGCCCCCGATGGCGCCAACGAGCTCACCGACGCGGAGAAGGCGGAAGGCTGGCAGCTCGCGTGGGACGGCAGGACGTTCGACGGATGGCTCTCCGTTAAGAGCGGATGCAAGGAGGCGCCCTCCAAGGGCTGGGTCATCAAGGACGGCACGCTCACGATGCGCCCCGTCAACGGCATAGCGGATGGCAAGTGGTTCCCGCTTCCGCCCGAGGACCAGAAGCTCGGCGGCGGCGGAGACATCGTGACGGTGAAGAAGTATCGCGACTTCGCGTTCAAGTTCGACTTCCGCCTCACAGAGGCCGCCAACTCGGGCGTCAAGTACTTCTACGACGAGAATCTCAACAAGGGGACGTGCGAGGAGTACCAGATCCTCGAGAACGGACACCCCGACTCCGACAAGGGCAAGGACGGCAACCGCAAGTCCGCCTCGCTGTACGACGTCATCCCCGCGCACGCCGACCGCATCCTCAAGGGCGCCGGCGAGTGGAACAGCGGCATGATCGTCGCCAAGGGCGCGCACGTCGAGCACTGGCTCAACGGCGAGAAGGTGCTCGAGTACGACCGCGGCACGCCCGCGTTCAAGGCCGCCGTCAAGGCGTCCAAGTACGCCGACTGGGGCATCGGGGCGGACGGCAAGCCGCAGGACTGGGGCGAGATCCCCGAAGGGCGACTCCTCCTTCAGGACCACAGCGACTCGACCGTCTCGTTCTGCAACCTGAAGGTCAAGGAACTCTGAGATACTGAAAACATGTGTGTCCACCGCGTCTGTCCCGCAACCGGGGCAGACGCGGCTCTTTACTGCGCGGAGCTGATTTGGTAACATATCCGCAATGAAAGGCAGCTATGGTTTTGAATCGAGGGCATACCTCCTGGACGTGACCGACCGGTGTCCGAACCGGCGCACGATGCAGGAGCTCGTAGATGTCCTCGCGCGGTTCGGCTACAACGAATTCTATCTTCTCGACGCCGCGAAGGAGCGGGAAGTTCCGCTCGACACCGCGAAGACCGAGGCCTACTGCCGCATGCAGGGAATCGAGTTCAGGTCCGTCGGCGAGGATTTCCGCCGCGAGCTCGAGCTTGATCCGAAGACCGTCTCCGCGCCGACTTTCGCCGCGCGGTCGCTGTGCGGACGCATCGAGGACATGCGCGTCGCGATGGAGCGCGCGGAGGAGGCGGGACGCGAGCGCAAGGCGTCGCGTTTCGTGGTGACGGACTTCTCCGACGGCTACGCGTGGCATCCGCTGTGCGTGTCGCTTCCCGGGATTGTCCTCGGCGGGAACCTCATGACGGCCGGACGCATCGCGGCGAAGATGGACCTCGAGAAGGACCTCTGCTCGGTGATGGACCTTCCCGTCGGCGGACTCCTCCAGCGGCTCGGCACGCTGTACCTGCGCGGCGGCGCGATGCGCCCCGACGCCTCCGAGTACTTCAACATCCTCGCCGGAGACGTCGGATACTCGCGCCATCCCGGGATCACGCAGTTCGTGCTCGACGACGTCTCTGCCGTCGCGCGCGGCGCGCGCATCGCGCTCGAGCGCTGGCTTGACAGGAGCGACTGGGCGAAGGAGATTTCGTACGCGGCGCTTCTCCTCGAGTGCGCGTGCCACCGCCGCGACGAGCGGCGCCTGAGGGATGCGCGCGACATGCACGGACACGTCTGGCGCATGCGCTTCGAGCCGGAGGGCCGCGCGGAGTCCCTCTCGCGCCTCCCGAGGTTCTGATCGGACCCGCGGACCGAAAAGATGATATAATATCCCAAAAGGCAGAAACGGATGGAAGAAATCAAGAAAGCACTGGTAACGGGCGGGGCCGGGTTCCTCGGCAGCCATCTCTGCAAGAGGCTTCTCGCCGACGGCTACGAGGTGACGGCGCTGGACAACCTTTTCACCGGCACGAAGGAGAACATCTACGAGCTTCTCGACGACAAGAGGTTCTCGTTCGTGCTGCACGACGTGACGCAGCCGTTCTGGGGCCAGTTCGACGAGATATACAACCTCGCCTGCCCCGCTTCGCCGATCCACTACCAGAAGAATCCGGTCGAGACGACGAAGAGCTCGATGCTCGGCACGATGAACATGCTCGAGCTCGCGCTCAAGACGAAGGCGCGCATGATTCACACCTCGACTAGCGAGATATACGGCGATCCGCTTGTGCATCCGCAGATCGAGGAGTACTGGGGCAACGTCAACACCATCGGCCTCAGGAGCTGCTACGACGAGGGCAAGCGCGTCGCGGAGACGCTCTGCGCCGACTACCGCAGACAGTATGGTGTGGACGTCAGGATGGTGCGCATATTCAACACCTACGGACCGAAGATGCATCCGAAGGACGGACGCGTCATCTCCAACTTCATAATGCAGGCGCTCGCGAACCGCGACATCACGCTGTTCGGCAACGGCAGCCAGACGCGCTCGTTCCAGTACTGCGACGACCTCATCGAGGCCATCCGGCGCTACATGGACCTTTCGGAGAAGAAGATCGCGTCGTTCTTCGGCGGCAAGGAGATCGACGGACGCGTCACGCCCGCCGTTCCTGTCATCAACACCGGCAACCCCGGCGAATACACGATAAAGCAGCTCGCCGAGGAGATCCTCCGCCAGCTGCCGGAGTCGAAGTCGAAGATCGTCTACCGTCCGCTTCCCTCGGACGACCCGAAGCGCCGTAAGCCGGACATCACGCTCGCGAAGGCGCTCCTCGGTTGGGAGCCGAAGGTGCCGCTCGCCGAGGGCATCGCAAAGACGATCGAGTACTTCAGGTCGAGGCGCTGACCGTTTTGTCCGCACTTGCGTGTCAGATTCCGCCCCGTGCGGCGAGTATGGGGTGAAATGAAGAGGAAACTGGCATGGCTTTTCGTCGCCGCGTGCATCTTGGCCGCGGCGTTCGTCGTCGCTTCCTGGCTTTTCATCGGATGGACCGACGAGGGCTGCGGCGTATTCCCTGGCGGAGCGGTCATACGCGACTCCGCTGGGCAGATTCTCCGCGTGACGCTTGGCCCGGATGACGTCGACTGCCGTCCGTCCTACTCCGCGTCGCGCGACGACTGGATCGTCAAGGCCGTCGTCGCGGCGGAGGACGGAACGTACTGGGACCACTGCGGCGTCCGCCCGCTCAGCGCGCTGCGCGCGGCCGTGCAGAACGTCTTCAGCTGGCGGCGCGTCTCCGGCGCGTCGACGATCACCATGCAGACCGTCAGGCTCATTGCGCCGCATCCGAAGTCGCTGTGGTGGAAGTGGAAGGAGGCGGTGAAGGCCGTCAAGATGGAGCGCGCTAAGTCCAAGGAGTGGATCATCTCTCAGTACCTCAACCGCGCGCCGTTCGGCTCGAACCTCGTCGGAATAGAGTCCGCCGCTCGAGGCTGGTTCGGCAAGGGCGCGCGCGCGCTCGGGATCGGCGAGGCGGCGATGCTCGCCGGGATGGTGCAGGCCCCGACGCGGTTCCGGCCGGACCGCTGGGGCGACGAGTCTCGGCGCGCGAGGGCGTTCAGGCGCAGGGACTACGTGCTTGGCAGGATGCTTGAGCTCGGCTACATCACGGAGGAGCAGCTCGAGGGCGCGCGCTCCGTCGAGCCCGAGGTCTGCCGCTCGCCGCGTCCGTTCGCCGCGCCGTTCTTCTGCGACTGGTTCATGTCCGAACTCGCCCGCGGCGGATGTGCCGCGCGCGGCGGGAGCGACTTCACGACTTCGCTTGACGCGGACATGCAGCGCCTCTGCGAGAACGCCGTCTCGTCCGCCGCCGCGAAGGGCGGCTTTTCGTCCGCCGCAGTCGTCGTGCGCGTCGCGACCGGCGACGTCCTTGCTATGGCGGTGAGTGACGACTACTTCGGGAAGAAGGACGGACAGGTCAACGCGGCGACGTCTCCGCGTCCGGCCGGCTCCACCCTCAAGCCTTTCCTCGCCGCGCTCGCGATGGAGCGCGGAATCGTCACTCCCGAGACGCGCCTTCTCGACGCGCCTGTCTCGTATCGCGGATACCGCCCCGCGAACTTCGACGGGAAGTACCGCGGACTCGTCACGTTGCGCGACTCGCTTGTCATGTCGCTCAACATCCCGTTCGTCCGCATGCTGGACGAGGTCGGCGTTTCGGAGTTCGCCGACGAGCTGCGGACGCTGGGATTCTCCGGCGTGGTCGAGCCGGAGGGCGGCTATGGACTCGGCATGGCGATCGGGAGCGTCGAGGTCTCGCTTCTGGAGCTCGTGCGCGCCTATGCCTGCCTCGCGCGCGGAGGCGACGGACTCTTCTCGCCCGGGACGTCCTATCTCGTCGCGGACATGCTTTCCGGCGCCGAGCGCGCGCAGGCTGCGCTCGGACACGTCGCCGACGTGGAGACGTCGCGCTTCGCGTGGAAGACCGGCACCTCGAGCGCCTACCGGGACGCCTGGACGGTCGCGTGGAATCCCGAGTACGCGGTTGGGGTGTGGTGCGGACACAAGTCCGGCGGCTTCGGCGACACGTCGCTCGTCGGCGCGCGCGCGGCCGCGCCGGTGGCGTGGACAATCGCGCGGCTGCTGTATCCGCGCAACGACGGCCCCTGGTTCGCGGTCCCGCCGGACGTCGCGACGCGGCGCATTTGCCGCGAGACGGGGCTTCCCGCGTCCCCCGACTGCCCGGAGACGGAAGAAGGGCGCTTCGTGCGCGGGAGGAGCTCCCCGCGGCTCTGCGACGTCCACAGGCGGGGGCCTGACGGACGCCCTGCGCCTCGTTCCGCGCGCGAGCTTTCGCTCGTAAGGCCCGAGGACGGGGCGCGCTTCCGGCTCGTGCCAGGCTCACTCGACCAGCGGATTGTCTGCCAGGTCGGCGAAGTTGCGCCGGACACCCGGCTTTGGTGGTTCGTCGACGGAGCGCCCGCAGGCGAAAGCACGGGCCGCTCTCCGTTCACCGTCGCGATGACGGCTGGGTCGCACGTCGTCTCGTGCGCGACGTCCGACGGCTCCGCCGCATCCGTTTCGATATCCGTGGAGGAATAGCCGCCAATTCCGACGTCTGGGAAGCATTCCGATTTTTACTGCCATTCGGCGTGTTGGCATCAGTGAAAATTTGGTATAATTATCGCATCTGCACATCGTTAGGAGGAACAAGAAATGAAGAAAGCACTTGTCTTTGCAATGGCGGCGATGGCCGCGGCCACTCTCATGGCGCGTCCGGGCCCGGGTTTCGGTCCGCGCCCCGGCTTTGGCCGCAGGCCTGTTCCGGTGCCTGTTCCGATGCACCACCACCATCACCACCACAACGGCGGCGCAATTGCCGCGGGAGTCGTCGGGGGCGCGCTTCTTGGCGGACTCGTCACCGCGGCCGTCACCGCTCCGCGCACGACGACAGTGGTGACGCCTGCTCCTGTCGTGGTGCAGCCCGCGCCCGTCGTGGTCCAGCCTGCCCCTGTCGTGGTGCAGCCCGTCTACCAGACGCAGAACGTCTGGGTCGAGGGACGCTATGTCGACACTGTCCAGCCCAACGGCGCGGTCGTTCGCACCTGGCAGCCCGGACACTACGAGCAGCGCACTGTCCAGATTCAGTGAAGCGTCATTTGATTGGCATCGGGGGCGTCGGAATGAGCGCCCTCGCGACGGCACTGGTCAGGCTCGGCGACGAGGTGACCGGCGCGGACCGCACGCTCGGCACTGGGAACATCCGTTTCCTCGAGTCGATCGGCGTCAGGTGCTTTCCCGACGACGGCAGCGGAATCGACGCGTCGACGGACGAGGTAATCGTCTCGACCGCGATCGAGGACACCAATCCCGGCCTTGCCAAGGCGAAGGAGCTCGGCATTCCCGTCACGCACCGCGCCAAGGCGCTTGCACGCACGCTTTCGCCGTACAAGCTCGTGGCAGTCGTCGGCACGTGCGGGAAGTCCACGGTGACGGCGATGCTCGGGCACGTCCTCGCGTGCTGCGGGCGTGATCCGATGTGCGTGAACGGCGCGAACGTCCCCGGATGGGAGGGGGCTGTCCGTTTCGGGAAGGGCGAGTTCGCTGTCGCCGAAGTCGACGAGAGCGACAAGTCCCTCGTCGCGTTCAGTCCGTATGCGGCGGTTGTCACGAACGCCTCCGCCGACCACTACTCGAAGGAGGAGATGGACGAGGTGTTCGACGCGTTCGTGAAGGACTGCCCAGGTCCGGTCATCGACGCGCGCGGCGAGGTTTACCGTCCGCAGGACTTCAACCGCCAGAATGCGTCGCTCGCCATTAGGATGGCTGTCGCGCTCGGATGCGACCGCGCGGAGGCGGAGCGCGCGATGGAGAGCTTCGGCGGGGTGGAGCGCAGGCTCCAGCGCTATGGCGCGAGGGTCTACGACGACTACGCGCACAATCCGGAGAAGCTCCGCGCCATGTGGCTCGCGCTTGCGGAGGAGCATCCGGACGGAATATGCGTCGTGTGGCGTCCGCACGGCTACGCTCCGCTCAGGAAGATGATGGACGCGCTCGCGTCCGCGTTCGCCGAGGTGGTGCGTCCGCAGGACAGGCTGCTGCTGCTTCCCGTGTACGACGCGGGCGGCACGACGGACCGCTCGGTGAATTCCGGCGATCTCGCGCGGAAGATGGAGGCGTCGGGATGCGCGGCTCCCGAGCTTGTCCCAGACCTCGACGCGGCCTACGGCTGGATGCTCGCGCACCGCGGCGAATACGCCGCGTTCGTGACGGCCGGCGCGCGCGACCCGGGGCTGCCGGTTCTCGCCTCGCGCCTCGCCGCGGCGCTGTGACATTTGGTATAATATCCCCGCTATGCAGAAGAGGAAGACTAGGCAGCCTGACGAGGCGAAGATCGCGAAGCTCGTGAAGGAGCTTCTCGTGGAGCTCGGGGAGGATCCCGGGCGGGACGGGCTCAAGAAGACCCCGGAGCGTGTCGCGAAGTCGCTTGCGTTCCTTACGCGGGGCTACAGGCAGGACATCGCGAAGGTCGTGAACGGGGCGCGCTTCGCCTCCGGCACGAACCACATGGTGATATTGAAGGACATCGAGCTCTACTCGCTCTGCGAGCACCATATGCTTCCGTTCTACGGCAAGTGCGCGATCGGCTACATTTCGCAGGGCAAGGTGCTCGGCGTCTCGAAGCTCGCGCGCATAGTCGACATGTACGCGCGCCGGCTCCAGATACAGGAGCGCATGACCGAGGAGATCGCCGAGGCCGTGATGGCCGAGACGGGCGCGGAGGGAGTCGGCGTCGTCATAAAGGCGAAGCACCTCTGCATGATGATGCGCGGCGTCGAGAAGCAGAATTCCGAGATGACGACGTCTGCCGTCCTCGGGTCGTTCAGGAAAGACGAAAAGGTGCGGCAGGAGTTCCTGTCGCTCATAAAGTGAAGGAGAGCGGAATGAAGAGACTTCTCACCATACAGGACATATCGTGCGTCGGGCAGTGCTCGACGACGGTGGCGCTTCCGCTGGTCTCGGCGTGCGGCGTCGAGTGCGCGGTGCTTCCGCCGGCGATACTCTCCAACCACACGGGCGGATTCAAGACGTGGAGCTTTGCGGACCTTACGGGCGAGCTGAAGAAAGTCGAGGCGAAGTGGGTCGAGCAGGGCATCCGCTTCGACGCGTTCTACACGGGCTATGTCTGCGAGAGCCACATTGATCCGATTCTGTCGATATTCTCCTCGTGCGCCGAGCAGGGCGCGGTGCGAATCGTTGACCCCGCGATGGCGGACAACGGAGTCCTCTACACCGGCTTCGCGTCCGATTTCCCGTCCAAGATGGCTCGGCTGGTGAAGGGCGCGGACTACATTCTCCCCAACCTCACCGAGGCGGCGCTTCTCGTCGGCGAGAAGCCGAAGCTCTCCGGCTACACAAAGGGCGAGCTCGAGGGCCTTGTGGCGAAGCTCCACGCGCTCGGCGCGAAGAACGTGGTCCTCACAGGCGTGAGCTTCTCTCCGGACGAGCTTGGCAGCGCGGTGTCGGACGGTTCGTCCGTCGCGTACGACTTCAACGAGAAGCTCGACAAGATGAGCCACGGGACGGGAGACGTCTACGCGTCCGTCTTCTCCGGCGCGATTCTCCGCGGCAAGACCGCGCTTGAGGCTGCCGCACTTGCCGCGGACGTCGTATGCGAGGCGATCAAGGCGACGGACGAAGGCCACTGGTACGGCGTCAGCTTCGAGCGTGCGATACCGTTCCTCGTGGGGCGTCTCGGCGCCTGACGGCAGCGGCGGATCAGACGGTCCAGTACGCGTCGCCTTCCACGACGCGCATCCGCGTGTTGCGGAGGCATCAGCGGCCGAACAGGTCGCTGTGCGTGCCAGTTCTTGCGAGCCGAACTTCCGTTTCGTTGGTCTCGCAGACTGTTTGGTCGCGCGAATCGCCATCTTGATGGGGGTGTGCGCCAGACCCACCTCACAGTCGAAATTTCAAGTAGTCGACGTTCGAGGTGGATTGGGAATCGGTAGAAATGGTATAATATTGCCGTCGAAATGATGGTTGAGCAACACATAAAAGGGATTACTGGTTTAATGCACACGCAAAGGAGTGTGCTATGGAATCAATAAACGTCACGGAAGTCTATCTTGGCGAAACAATCTGCAATCCACCCCTTGATACGCTTCCTTTTGAGGAGTATAAACTTCCGCAGAACACAAAGGAGGCTTGTTGATGCATTTTATAACCATAGAAGAGATTGCCGCAAAATGGGGAATAACACCCCGTCAGGTGCGCTCATATTGCGCCGACAATCGTATCGCCGGAGCGATATTGGAACATGGAGAATGGAGGATACCGGCTGACGCCGCCAAGCCTGAGCGCAAGCGTCGCCGGACATTTCCCACGACGATTCGCGGCGTCCTGGAGGCGGAGCGAAGTTCACGTATCTCCGGCGGACTTTATCACCGTCTCCAAATTGACATCACCTACAACTCGAACCACATAGAGGGAAGCCGCCTCACGCACGAGCAGACGCGATGGCATCACGCCGTTTGTGATTGCGGAGAATTTCAAGCAGTTCTACTATCTCGGGCTACAGGATTGGCGGCACGGCAGACGCGCGCGGCTCATGGACACTTGCCGCACCGGACAGGATGTGTTCATCCTCGGACTGCGACAGTTCGGGCATGCGAAACTCGCGGAGAAGGCAGAGGCCGAGCAGAAGACATCCGAAAGACGTGAGGCGTAAAGGACAAGGGCCAGCGCCTCGCCTGCGGCAGCATCATGTCCAAGGACATCGGCGAGTACAACACCTGCCCGCACCTATGCCACTACTGCTACGCCAACACCAACAACGCCGCAGCGATGGAGAACTGGAGGCGGCACTGCGCCTGCCCGCATGCGGATACGATCGCGGGTTGATGAGGGTGCAACGAGATATTTATGTAGTGCCAAACGTCGCTGCATAGTCTATGTTGTCATGTTTTGCGCTTCGCGGGACCACGAATCTTGGCAGGGGGTTGCGTCGCTCCGCGACGCAACAAGGAAGGGCGTGGAGCAGTTGACTAGAAAGTCATTTTCCATTCGCTTTTCTCGCGCGCTCCCGATTTTCTTTGATTCTGTGCGATAGCCGCGAATGTCCGTCGCGGAGCGACGGACCCCCAGTAGGGTGGCCCCTGTAGTGAACGGATCGCTTGGCAGGGGGTTGCGTCGCTCCGCGACGCAGGCGCAAACACATATACGCCAATATATGCGCTATGCGCAGATGCGGGGCAGTTTGCCGTATCCTTGCATAAATCGCCCGTTGCACCCGATGAGAAAATTTCCTCTCACTTGCCTCGCACGGTTCAAAAGTGATATAATATAGGCATCTAAAGGGAAGAAAGGACTTGGAGATGATTGCCCGAGAAAAGGAACAGAAAGAGTTAAACGATGCTTTTTATAGCGAAAGTTCGCAATTTGTTGCTGTTTATGGACGGCGTCGAATTGGAAAGACATTCTTGGTGAAGGAAACCTTCGAGGGGCGCTTCTCGTTCCGCCATACTGGGCTTGCGAAAGCCGACAAGAAACAGCAGATTGCGGCATTCAAGAAATCGCTGAAGAAAGCGGGAATGAGGGATTCTTCGCCAATTTCCGATTGGTATGTGGCGTTTGACCGTCTTGAGGAACTTGTAGAGGCGATGCCCGAAGGGAGGAAGGTCATCTTTTTGGACGAGGTTCCGTGGATGGATACAGGGCGCTGTGAGTTCGTGAGTGCCTTGGAGCATTTCTGGAATGGTTGGGCGGACTACCGCAAGGATGTGCTGTTGATCATTTGCGGATCGGCCACATCGTGGATGATCGACAAGGTGATTCGGGATAAGGGAGGACTTCACAATAGGGTGACGCGGAACCTCTTTCTGGAGCCGTTTACACTTGGAGAGTGCGAGGCGTACATGAAGTCAAGGGGCTGGAACATGTCCCGGATGGAGATCGCAGAGACTTACATGGCGCTTGGCGGAGTGCCATATTACTGGACATTGCTGGAGAAGGGCAATAGCGTTGCACAGAATTTTGACTTGCTGTTCTTTGATTCGCGTGCAAAATTGAAAGAAGAATTCTCCCTGTTGTATCGTTCCCTGTTTCGGAGACCAGAGGGGCATGTGAGAATTATTCGCGCGCTTGGAAGGAAGAAAGTAGGGATGACCATTGGTGAATTAGTCGATGTCGAAAAGCTTTCGCGAGACGGGCATCTTTTGAAGATGCTGGCGGAATTGGAGCAATGTGGCTTTGTCCGAAAGTACACTGGTTTCGGCAGCAAAAGGAGCGCGGCGGTTTACCAGCTGATTGATAATTTCACCTTGTTCTATTTCAAGTTTCTTGACGGCGAGCGAAATCTCGACGAGAATTTCTGGAAGACACACGTTTCGTCGCCAATAGTTTATAATTGGAGGGGGCTTGCCTTCGAACGTGTCTGTCTGCAGCATATTGCGCAGATAAAGCGGAAACTTGGGATTGCGGGAGTGTCGACGAAAGTCTATGCTTGGTCCGGGGCTACCATCGGCGGGAAAGGTGTCCAGATAGATCTGTTGATAGACAGGGCGGACAATGTGGTTAACGTCTGTGAAATGAAGTTCTCCAATGGCTTGTACGAAATCTCCGAGGAGGAGGACTTGAAATTGCAGACGCGCGTCGAAGCGTTCGCAAATGCCGTTGGCGAGGACAAGACTATCCATCTGACAATGGTCACGTCGAGGGGGCTGCTTCCAAACGCATATTCCCGGAATGTCCAGTCGGAGGTCGTGTTGGGCGATTTGTTCAATTAGTAGTCCGATTGGGACGAGCGAGGCATTGATGAGACGGAAAGTGCGTAGGAATCCGGCGCGAGCGGCGCTAAGACTATTTGAACGGCGTTGCAGAAGACACGAGAAGTAGGAGACTCGAAATGGCGCAGGCGTAGGTGCCGCGTCTCCTTGCTTACGTGAAGGTGAATCCGGTAAAATGAGCATTTGTCACTTATTCGCCGGTTTGGGTGCGTGATTTTATGGTATAATTT
>JAEEGF010493761.1_pt1 | contig 22759 bp, 15 predicted proteins | sample 9134171 | NCBI WGS metagenome assembly JAEEGF01 (sample SAMN16246542, study PRJNA631951) | gut metagenome | biome: gut microbiome; feature: rumen; material: AP-attached | host: Bos | place: Iran: Karaj | collected 2018-10
AAGACTCCTTACGAAAAAGTCGCAGAAGTCTTGGATGTTCTCCAGATGGAAAAGATTTACAACATACAATTCGTCAATGAATTAAAAAAGGAGTGAGTATGTCACGGATTCGAATAAATATCGAAAAGGTGAACGAAAAATTTGAAAACTTCGCAAGGTTCCTGATATCACACAGGGCCTTGCTTCTCGTTTCGTTTATCGCCTTGCTTGCGATTTCAATCGTGGGCATGAAAAAGATTTACGTCGAAGCTTCATGGGACAGCTACTTTATCGAAGGAGACCCGATGCTTGTCGAAACGGACAAGTTCAAGGAAACGTTTGGTAACGACTATTTCGTGGGTGTGATGGTCGAAAGCGACCATTCCATCATCAGTCCCGACAATCTGAAATTGTTGCGCGAGCTTTCGAACGAGCTGCGCGATAGCCTCTCGTATTCTGACGGTAAGGCAACATCGATTGTCGATTTGGAATACATGCTCGGCACGGACGAAGGCATGGAAATCGTGCAGATCGTGCCGGAAGAAATCCCGACAGATGCAGCGGGCCTTGCCGAAATTGAAAAGCGACTCGCCGCAAAGCCGGAACTCGCAAAGAAGCTTGTTTCCAAGGACCGCAAGCAGGCCTTCATTAACATCAAACTCCGTCCGTTCCCGGAAGATTCCGTGTGGAAGGCCGAAGGCGAAGCGAAGGGCGTTAAAGCCGAAGCTCCAGACATGAAGACGGGGCGTGAAACTTCTGAAATTATCGCCAAGGAAAAGTACGCTCCGCTGCACCCTCTTGCTACGGGTATGCCTTACTTGAGCCATCAGAAACTCAAGTACATTGGCGAAGAAATGAGCCGTATTTTCCTCATTACGATTCTCTGCTCCATCATCGTGATGTTCCTTGTGACGCGTTCGCTCCGCGGAATCGTTTCTCCGCTGATTACCACGTTCGCGGGCGTCATCATGACTTTTGGCTTGGTCGGCTATCTCGGTCTTTACATGGATGCGACCAACATCATGGTGCCTGTCATCTTGGCGTTTGCCGTCTCCATTGCGTATAACATTCACATTCATTCTTTCTTCCGTAAGAATATGATGCTCACGGGTAAGCGCAAGGAATCTGTGCTTTACGCCATGAAGGAAACCGGCTGGTCAGTGCTGTTCTCGGGCCTTACGACAATTGTGGCACTCCTCTCGTTTCTTTCGGTGATGCTTAAGCCTATACGCTCCGTGGGCATTCTTTCTTCTATCGCTGTGGGCTTCATTCTCTTGGTTGCACTCACGGTTTCGCCGATTCTTCTGAGCTTTGGTAAGGATAAAAAGCCTAACGCCAAGGTGCTCGAAAAGGGCGATACGCGCATGGGCCTCATCCTCAATAATCTTGGTCAGTTTGTTCTTACTCACGGAAAGCCGATTGCAATCGTGTTTGCTGTTATTACTGCAATTTCGATTTACGGTGTCACCAAGATGGAACCCGCTTTTGACGTGGAACGCACCATGGGCCGCAAGGTCGAATACGTGAATAAAATGCTCTACGTTGCTGAATCTGAAATCGGTAGCTTCTACTCTTACGACTTGGTGATTGACTTTGGTACAAACGACAAAGCCAAGGAAGTAGAAAATCTCAAGAAGCTGGAGCAACTGCAAGATCACGCTCAGAAATATCCGCTCACTAAACGCTCCACGTCCATTCTCGATATCTTGAAGGACTTGGACCGCACCTTGAATGAAAACCGTCAGGAAATGTACGCTATCCCGGAAACGGAAGAACAGGTGGCACAGCTCCTTCTCTTGTACGAAAATGCCGGTGGTTCCGAAGCGAGCTACTGGATGGATTACGATTACAAGAAGCTCCGCTTGATGGTTGAAATCTCTAGCTACAATTCCAACGAACTCCAGAAGGAAATCGAAGATTTGCAGAACTTTGCCCGTGATCTTTTCAAGGATGCAAAGGTGACGGCTGTGGGTAACCTGCCGCAGTTTACCGCCATGCAGCAGTATTTGGAAGTGGGGCAGATGACGTCCTTCCTCATCTCTGTCGTGATTGTGGCTGTGCTCTTGATGATTGTCTTCGGCAGTGTTCGCACGGGTCTTATCGGCATGATTCCGAACATCGCTCCGGGCATTTTCGTGGGCGGCTATCTCGGCTTTAGCAACATCCCGCTTGATATGATGACGGCAACGCTTATCCCGATGATTATCGGTCTTTCTGTCGATGATACGATCCACTTCATCAACCATGGCCATGTGGAATTTGACCGTTGCAAGGATTACACCGATTCCATTCTCAAGGTGTTCCGTGCCGCTGGCCCGGCCCTTGTGATGACGACGATTATCATGGTGGCGACATTTGCGGGCTTTACCACCTCGGCTGCAACGCAGATGTTCAACTTTGGCTTTGTGGTGTTCGTGGGCCTTGTTTCGGCTTTGCTTGCCGACCTGTTCGTGACACCACTTTTAATCAAGAAGTTTAAAATTTTCGGAAAATAGGAGGATTTTATGAAAATCTCAAAAATTGCTGCGACGCTCGTTGTCGCGCTCAGTGCAATGTCTATGGCTCAGACGAACGCCCGTGACATCATGGTTAAAGTCAAGAACCGCCCGGATGGCGACACGCGTTCTTCTTCGATGGAAATGAAGCTCGTAAACAAGAGCGGTAACACTCGCGTCCGTAAGATTACTTCGTATGCGATGGACGTGGGCGAGGACACGAAAACCATCATGTTCTTCCTTTACCCGAACGACGTGAAAGGCACGGGTTTCTTGACCGTGAACTACGATGACGTCAACAAGGAAGACGACAAGTGGCTCTATCTCCCGGCTTTGAAGAAGACCCGCCGCATCAGCGGAAAGAGCTCCAAGACCGATTACTTCATGGGGTCCGACTTCACGTATGATGATATCGGCAAACGCAATGTCGATGAAGATACGCACAAGCTTTTGCGCGAAGAATCTGCTGACGGTATCGATTACTACGTCGTGGAATCGACTCCCAAGAAAGATGGCGAAATCTTCTCCAAGAAACTCGTCTGGGTCCGCAAGGATTGCGATGTCGTTGCTAAAGTCGAATTCTACGACAAACTCGGCAAACTCCATCGCCAGATGGTCTCTTCGGACATCAAGAAGGTGGATGGCTTCTGGACCGTCGGCAAGATGGAAATGAAGAACGTTCAGACGGGACACTCTACGGAACTCCTCTTCCTCGATCCGAAATTCAACATCCAGCTCGATTCCAAGATTTTCTCTGTGAACAAGTTGGAACGCGGATTGTAGTTAGTAGGAAGTAGACGGTAGGAAGTAGACAGTATTGTCCTGTGTCATCCTGAGCGGAGCCCGTAAGGGCGAAGTCGAAGACAACTCAGAAGGCGAGCGTTGCAAAAATGAGAAAACTCATTTTTATAACCGAGCCGAAGAGTTGGGGCTGCGTGCAGCCCCATCCAGTGAATGTATGATTGTCATGCCCGCCTTGTGCGGGCATCTCCCATTAAGGAGAAGAATATGATAAAAAAATTGAGTTTCGCTTTGTCGTTAGCGACGTTCGCCTTGTCCGCCCACGCTCAGGACGAATTGTCTCTCCAACTGAACGGCTTTGTGGATTCGTATCATGCTTTGCAGCTCGGTAGTCCGTACAAAGTCATGTCGTCGCGGACGCGGCTCCGTCTTGAAATGCGTGCGAATTACGGCGAGGCATCGCTTTTCTCAAGTGTAAACCTAGCTTACAATGGCATCATTGACGAACAATCTGGTGCGTTTCTCCGAGAAGCGTATTTCGATTATGCTGGCAAATACCTTGAAGTCAAGGCGGGCCGTCAAATCGTCACTTGGGGCGTTGCCGATGGGCTTCGCATTACGGACTTGATTTCGCCCATGGATTACACGGAATTCATGGCGAACGATTACGACGACATTCGCGTGCCCGTGAATGCAATCAACCTCAAGTATCCTGGCGAAAGCTTTTCCGCCGAACTTGTCTTTGTGCCGGTTCCAGAGTATTTCGTGATTCCGACAAGCGAAGATAATCCATGGCAAATGACAGCACCGAATGGTATGCAAATGGACTTGAGCGGAACCCCAGAAAAGCATATTAAAAATAGCGAAGTGGGTACCCGCTTGCGATTTTTCCTCGAAAATCTCGACTTCTCGCTTACCGCGCTGCGTACTTTCAACAAGTCGCCCGTAACGATTGCAAGCTTCGATCCTGAATCGAAATCCGTTGTGATTAAAGGGATTTACAAGCCCATGTACGTTCTTGGCGGAGATTTTTCGATTCCGGTGGGCGAATTTGTTGTCCGTGGCGAAATGGCTGGCTATTTTGGAGAGCCGATTGCGTTAAACGATTCTCGCAGATACCGCTTGCGAAAAACGTTTAATGCTTTGTTTGGCCTCGATTGGTATGCTGGCGACAACTGGACGTTCATGGTGCAGTATATGCACAAAATAATCATGGATTATCGCAAAGAGTTGGGAATGGATCAAAATACATCCATGGTAACAGCGAGAATCTCCAAAGAAGTCCTGAACAATACGCTCAAGCTTTCTGTCTATGGAATGTACGATGTTGATAATGTGAGCTTTTACATCCGTCCGGCTGCCGATTACCTGCTGAACGACCAAATTACGCTTTCTTTGGGTGCGGATATACTTGGTGGCCGTCGCGGCACATTCAAAACTTACGAAGATAATACACAAATATGGGTAAAAGGTAAGTTTTTTTTCTAGATGTACTGCTTGACACTTTCTTGAAAATTGCTTAAATTTAGACTTGACTAAGTTAATTGGTTTAATCTAATTAACTTTGATTGAACTAAAATACTTGGTCTGGTCTAATTTAAAGAGAGTACAGACATGATAATGCCCATTACCGATAAGAATCTGCTTCGAATCCAGAATACAGATTTCTTTTCTCATTATATGCTGCAAAATAAAACAGGGACGGGCCATCTTTTACTGTACAACATTTTGCCGGGACTTCAAGTTTTTTATAGCAATTTCCATCTCGAAGAATTTACCTTCAATTTTGAAAATCAAGGCAAGAATTTGATTGTGCTCCATTGCCATAATGGCAGTGCAGAATGGCTGAATTCAGAATCCATGCCAAAATCCATGGAAGAAAATGGACTCGTTTTGCTCGACAATATGCCGGCAAGTAAGTCATTCGTATTCCCTGTCCAATGCTATCATGGAATTGCGGTAGTGTTTTCCATGGAACGCTGCCAATGTGAGCTCATGAACATGTTCAAGGCGGTTGGTGTGGATTTTGCAGCTCTTGTCCAAAAAATCCAACCACTTACTTTGCCGTTAAAATTACCGTCAAGCGAACACGTAAGCCATATTTTCTCAGAGCTTTACCGCCTCCCCAAAAACATCCGTTTGCCGTATTTCAAAATCAAAGTACTTGAACTTATGTTATTCTTGAGTCGCCTCGATGCCGAAGCCAATTACGAAACAGCGGCAATGATTCCGAGTGCTTATAAGGCTAAAATGGAACTCTTGCGAGAAATCCTCCGCGAAAACATCGAAGACCATTTGACGCTAGAAGAACTTTCCAAGCAGATAGACATGAGTCCGACGCAAATGAAAAAGTATTTCAAACTTGCGTACGGCGATTCCATTTATTCGTACCTCAAAACGTACCGCATGAAAACCGCTTCACAACTCTTGCTCGAAGGAAAATTTAATATCGCAGAAATCGCAAGCCGCGTGGGTTATACGAACTCCAGCAAGTTTGCGCAAGCGTTCAAGGAATTCACTGGTTGCTCACCTAAAGAATACCGTAATAAAGAATGATTTACGGTTAAATACGTAACTTTTTCACAAAAAAACATTCGCGGATTAAGACTACTACCCACAAAACTTAACTGGATCCTTCCTCCCTTGGGTCGTCAGGATGATACAGCTAGCATACCCTTCCTACTTCCTACCGCCTACTTCCTACTATTTTCTATATTCCTCCCAGAGGTAAAAAATGAAGGTCTTAGTAACAGGTGTGGGTGGCCAGTTGGGTCACGATGTAATGAATGAACTTGCAAAGCGAGGCTACGAAGGTGTTGGTAGCGATATCGCTCCTGCATATTCGGGCGTTGCCGATGGGAGCGCTGTTACAACGATGACGTATGTGCCGATGGACATCACGAATGCTGCTGCGGTGGCCGAAACCATCAAGAGCGTGAATCCGGATGTGATTGTGCATTGCGCTGCCTGGACCGCCGTTGATTTGGCTGAAGATGAAGACAAGAAGGCGAAAGTCTTTGCGATTAACGTCGAGGGTACGGAAAACATCGCTCGCGTCGCAAAAGAAATCGATGCAAAAATGGTCTATATCAGTACAGACTACGTGTTTAACGGTCGTGGCACGTCACCGTGGAAGCCGGACTGCAAGGATTACGAGCCGCTCAACGTTTATGGCGAATCCAAGCTCAAGGGCGAACTTGCCGTGAGCAGTACGCTTGAAAAGTATTTTATTGTTCGCATTGCTTGGGTGTTTGGTCTCAATGGCAAAAACTTCATTAAGACTATGTTGAACGTGGGGCAGTCTCACGATACCGTCCGCGTTGTCTATGATCAAATCGGTACGCCGACTTACACGCTTGACTTGAGCCGCCTCCTCGTCGATATGATTGAAACAGAAAAGTACGGCTACTACCATGCTACAAATGAAGGTGGATTTATTAGCTGGTACGAATTCACGAAGGAAATCTACCGTCAGGCGGGGCTTCCGACGAAGGTGTTGCCGGTAACGACTGCGGAATACGGAATTTCCAAGGCTGCACGTCCGTTCAACAGCCGCTTGGACAAGAGCAAACTCGTGGAAGCAGGATTTAAGCCGCTCCCCGCATGGCAAGACGCTCTTGGCCGCTACCTCAAGGAAATCGGTGTGATTGCTTAAAAGCGGCGCACAAATCGAGTGCGCGCCCGGTCTTAAGAGAATCTTTCGTACAGTGCGTCTCGTTCCACCGGAACGAGGCCTTCTGCTGTAATGAGAGTTTTCATGCGCTCCGGGCTCATGCCTACGGGGGCGGTAGCACCTGCGGCATGCGTGATTTTCTCTTCGATAATCGTGCCGTCCAAATCCGAGGCTCCCGCGTGGAGAGCCTTCATTGCAGTCTCGATGCCCATCTGGATCCAGTAAGCCTTGATGTGCGGAAAGTTGTCCAGGAACAAACGAGAAACGGCTACCGTGCGCAGGATGTCTTCTTCGCTTGTGATGTTCGGGACGATTTGATGGAGTGCGTTGTGTTCCGGATGATACACGAGCGGAATAAATGCAAAAAAACCGGGCGCTTCGTCTTGCAGGTCGCGGAGCATTTTCATGTGGGCGATGCGATCTTCAATTTTTTCGATGTGTCCGAACAACATAGTTGCATTTGTCGGAATGCCGAGCTTGTGGGCTACGCGATGAACGTCGAGCCATTCTTCGCCGGTTTCCTTGCCGGGGCAAATCTTGTCGCGTACACTTTGTACTAAAATTTCGGCACCGCCGCCGGGGAGTGCGTCAAGGCCGGCATCCTTGAGTGTTGCCATAATTTGTTCTGGAGTCTGCTTGGAAATTTTTGCGAAGTGGCAAATTTCGACAGCAGTAAAAGCTTTCAGATTCGCAGACGGAAATTCCTTGCGGAGCTTTCGCAGCATGTCGATGTAGTAGTCGAACGGATGGTCGGGATGGAGACCGCCAACAATGTGCAGCTCTCGTGCGCCGCCGTTGATGGCCTCTGCCGCCTTGTCGCGGATGGTTTCGTAATTCCAGTCGTAAGCGGTCGGGCTGTCTTTCTTGATGCGGCTGAAGGCGCAGAATTTGCAATGCAGTACGCACACGTTCGTGTAGTTGATTTGGCGGTTGTTCACCCAATAGACGGACTTGCCGTGGCGTGCTTCTTTTTCGGCGTTGGCCCGGGCGCAGAGTTCATTGAGCGGAGCATTAAAAAATAAATCGAGTGCTTCTTGTTCTGAAATGCGAGACATGCTGTAAATATAGTTATTAGCTGGCAGTAGGAAGTAGGCGGTAGGCAGTAGGAAGTGGGAAGTGGGTGGTATCATCCTGGAGGTGTGCCGCAGTGGGTAATGCATGTCATCTTGAGTGGAATTGAACATTCAATAAAATAATGGATTCTATCGGGGTTTCACCCCTCCAGAATGACATCGTACAAAAGTGAACACTTCATCTTGGAGGCACCGGCCGGATAGGGGATGGAGTCCAGAGCGATATTTTGCAGAAAAAAGAAAAGACTTAGATTATATCTAAGTCTTTTTAGTAGCGGGGGCAGGACTTGAACGCTGCGACCTTTGGGTTATGAGCCCAACGAGCTACCAACTGCTCCACCCCGCGTCGAGGTTGTCCCATATATAGAAAATAATAATGAGTTTGGCAAGTCCTAAATGTCGTTTAAAAGGGTGAGTAAGTTTTTTTTATGCTTTTTCCGCCGAATTTCGCGGTTTTTTGGCAGAACTTGCCGTTTATTAATAGGAGGCGAGGCTAAACAAACTTCTTTAAAATGTGCTTGCTTGCGTAGAAATAGTCGATTCCGCTCACAATTGTGATTGTCGTTATGATGCCCATCACAACAATGGGGAATTGTTGCCAAATATCCTCAAAGCCGGGAATCAATGCTCGAACAGGTTCAATCGCCCCAAGCAGAATGGCGACAATGCCGACACCTTGCAACGCCGTTTTCCACTTGCCACTGCGACGGGCTGGCATAATGAGTCCTTCGCTTGCGGCGAGCGTCCTGAGCGTCTCCACGCTGGATTCGCGGAAGTAAATCAATGCGACCATCCACACCGATGCGTAACCTGTAGCGATAAAGCACATGAATATCGTCATGTTCGAAATCTTGTCGCTGAACGGGTCGAGGTATTTGCCGAGCGTGCTGACTTCGCCCATGGCACGCGCAAGTTTGCCGTCTAGGAAATCGGTGAGCATGAATCCGAGTACCATCACGAGCGCAAGCACTTTAAAGACGATGCTGTTGTTGCTGTAATCCAAATCGTTATCGTAAAAGAACACCCAGAGGAAAAACGGTGTGAGTACGATGCGGCTCATGGTGAGCTGGCTTGCAATTGAAAGCGGTTTGCGGTGGGCGGGGTCGCGGTAGTACCAGTAGGCGAATGCTGCTGTTGATGCTAAAATAAGCAAAATCGATACGACCATCATAATTTGTTGGAAATTTTCCAAGTTCAACAAATAAACGCCCATCGTAATTGTCACGGATAGATTCGCGAGTTTGCTCCAGCGGCGCTTGCGGGGGAGTTGTTTCCCTTCGCGAAGAACGCCCAGTGAAAACAACGTATGCGCTATCAGTCGGGCTAGCAATACGGCACAGCCAACACCTAGAATTTTTTCGGCACTTTCGTTCTGGAGCAAGTCGCGGACAAAAATGCTTGTCATGACGGTGAACTGCAAGAATCCGTCGATGGTGTTGAGCCACAATTTATAATAAGGCTTTTCGATTTCTTGGCTACGGAGCTGGTAGAGGTTGACCCAACCCATGATAAGCGCGATGCCCACAAAGGAACACGCCATCGTGGTCCAGCCTTCCCAGATGAATATTATGACACACACAAATACGAGTGCTCGTAAAACACTCCAAACGCGCGTTCGCAGACGAACGTCAGACGTTTTTTCGGTCATAGATTTTCCTCCAACAATTGTTTTGCATGAGTGCGGACTGTTTCTGATGTTCCGCCTAACATTCTAGCAATTTCTTCGATGCGTCCGTTCTTGTCGAGGTCAATTATAGACGTAAAAGTCCTACCGTCAATCTCTTTTTTGCTCACGGCGAGCTGGTTTTCGGCACGGCTTGCGACTTGATGCAAATGCGTGATGGTGAGCACCTGGTGGTGCTTGCCCAGATTGCGGAGCGCATCGCCAATGCTGTTGCCCGTTTCGCCAGAAATTCCCGAATCGACTTCGTCAAAAATCAGTAGCGGAACTTTGTCGAGTTCTGCCATGACGCTCTTGATGGCGAGCAGCACGCGGCTGAGTTCGCCGCCGGATACCGCCTTTTGCAGCGATTTTTCGCCTTCGCCCGGGTTCGGGGCGAGCAGGAACTCGATGCGGTCGGCTCCGTTTGCGGCTGGAGCTTGTTCGGTGATGCTTGTAGAGAACGTGGCCTTGGGCATGCCGAGATTACGCAACATTTCTTGTACGGCACTGTCGAATCGGAGGGCCGCTTCTCGACGCTTTTCGGTGAGGGCGGCGGCGAGCCGTTCTGTCTCTGCCTTGTGCGCATCGGCTTTGCGTTTGAGTTCTTCGAGGTCGGCATCGAGATTTTCGAGACTGTCGAGTTCTTGCTTACGTTGTTCTGTAAGTGCGATGAGTCCGGCCACGTCGGTGCGGTATTTGCGTTTGAACTTTTGAATCAGCGCGATTCTCGAATTTGCCTTGTCAATTTCGACAGGACTCATGGACTTTGAGGGGCGGAGCCTTTGCAAGTCCTTGCAAATTCCTTCGAACGGATCCGCGACTTCGACGAGTGCGTTCAAGTCTTCTTCGTAGTGCGGAATCTTTTGGGCGAGGGAACGCAACTTGTACTGGAGGTTCTGAACTTGTTCCAAAATACCGTTGTCGCAACCGATAAGTGCCTGAATTTCGTTCAGCAGATTGTGCTCGGCTTCGCTCTTGCTTGCCGCAGAGACTTTATCTTCAAGTTCTTCTTCTTCGCCATCGCGGAGAGCTGCTTTTGAAAGTTCTTCGTACTGGAACTTCAAAAAGTCCTTTTGTGCGGCCAAGTCTTTGGCGTGAGCTTCGGTCTTTTCAATTTCTGCAAGACCGTTGTTCCAAGCGGTAAAGCTCTTGCCGTATTCTGTAAGCAACTCGTTGTTGCCCGCGTATTCGTCGAGCATTTTGGCGTGCGTGCGGATGTCGCGCAACAAAAGCTGTTCGCTCTGCCCGTGCATCTGGATAAGCGATTCGCCGAGTTCCTGCAAGTCCGTGAGGCTTACGACAGAACCGTTTACGCGTGCACGTCCCTTGCCGTTTTCAAGAATCTCGCGGCGGATGATGAGTTCGTCGTCATCGTCGAGTTCGAGCTTTGCAAGAATTTGTTTGACATCGGGTTCGTTAGAAATGTCGAACGTTCCTTCGATGACCGCTTTTTCTTCGCCCGTGCGGACCATCGATGCTTGCGATTTGTCTCCGCAGACCATGCGGAGCGCTTTCATAAGAACAGACTTGCCTGCACCAGTTTCACCCGTAATAGCGGTAAAGCCCCCGTGGAAGGGAACCGTCGCTTCGGCAATCAAGGTGAATCCGTTAATTGTAAGTTGCTTTAACATGTTGTATAAGTTAAAAATAAATAATATCAGCTATGGGGTGTGGGGTCGCTCGTAAACTCGCTTTGAGGTCGCTTCGCTTTGGGGTATGCTTTTGCCCATAGCCCAAAGGGAGCCGAAGGCGACCGAGCCCATACCTGAAAACCTAATACCTATTTCTCAAATTCAATAATACTTCTATATATCGGGCGGCCTTCTTTCTTGTACTTGCGTTCGAATCCGGTCATGATTCCTTCGGTGGGTTCTGCCGTGTTGCGAACGATTACTTTGCATGTCGGGAAAGCGTCGAACGTTTCGAGAGCGATTTCGTTGTATTCCTTGTGGTCGGTGCCCCAGTAGAAAATGCGTTTGCCCGGCTTTAAGCAACGTGCGACTTCGGTGAGAAAGTCGGGGCGGAGCAAGCGGTTCTTGTGGTGGCGTTCTTTGGGCCACGGGTCCGGGAAGTACATGTGGAATGCATCGACGGTGTTGTCCTTGACTGCATCGCGCAAAAAATAGAACACGTCACCGCGGAGCATGGCGGCGTTGCCTTGTGCGACGATGCCGCGCTTTTCCATGCGTTCGTGTGCAAAGGCTGCCCACGTGAAATCCCATTCGCTACCCATGATAAAGTAATCCGGGTGCTTCTCGGCGTAGTCCGTCATGAAGTTGCCCTTGCCGCTACCGATTTCCACTTCGATGTGTCCGTTTTCGTTCGGGAACATGTCTTTCCAAGTGAAGTCGAGTTTGTGCGGAAGTCCGTCCGGTGTCTTGATGGGCTTGCGGTCGCCATTCGTGCGGAACACGTAATGCCACAGGGCCTTCATTTGCGGGTCCTGGCTCAAGTCGCGGTAAAACTCAGGAATCACGACTTCCTTCGGTGCTTTTTCTTCTTCTAAAATTTCTTTTTTAATTTCTTCTGCCATGATATAGATCTCTGTTATTTTAAAACTCTTTAGATGTGGCTTAATGCCCAAGCCCTACGCCTCCGCGAGGATGACGTTACCTAACCACTAATCACCAACCACTAACCACTTCCTACTAAACAAACGCTACAATCCTTTCCTTGAACTTCTCCGGGATAGCCTTGTCCAACGCTTCGCGGATGTGCCTTTCGGAATACTTCATCGAAAAATGACTCAAAATGATTTTTTCGCACTTGATTTCATCGTCAAGCTCGTTGAGCGCATGCACGATATCTTTCAAGTGGCTGTGGCCCTTCTTTTTGCTCATCGCTTCTTCGCCATCGTCGAGGAACGTGCATTCTGTAATCAGCACCTTCGACTGGAAAACGCGGCTGTTGTCAAGCAAACTTTCGCCAAGGCAGTCGCCCATGAAACTCACGAGCGGTTCATAAACTTCACGCGTGATTTCGACACCGTTCTTGCGCAGTTCGATAATTTCGGTCGGCGTCTTTCCCAAGAATTCATCTTTGAGTTTTTTCTTGTAAAAGTAGATCGTTCCGCCCATCGCCGGGATGGAATGCTTGACTTCGAACGCTTCGAGCGCAAGCTCTTTGCGGTATCTCAAAAACTGCAATTCGCCTGCGGCAACAGGTTCGATTTCGGGATAGCGGAACTTTGTTTCTGCGACACCTTCGAACATGGCTTCGGCCTTAATCCACGCTTTCGCATTTTCACTGATGAATTCCGGCATGTAATAAACACTATCACGTTCGACTCCCATCATCTTGCGGAGGCTGTGGTGACGCATCAAACAACGGGCGTGGTCACCATGGGCGTGCGTCAAGAACACGTGGTCCAGCGGAGTCGCGGTGAGAGGGCATTCGCCCATGTCTATGCAAAAATCGAGTTCGGGAATTTGGATGTAAGTTGCAAGTCCAGAAATCGAAAAACCGGAAATCGGCGAGCACGGCGTATCGACGTGGACCTGCCGCAATGCGTTATGTATGTATTTGTTCTCGTTCACTTTTTTACCGAGAACAAATTTAGCAAATTACAATGGATTGAGAGTAGGGCAAATAACTTTGATTAACAACTAATGATATCTGCTAAATTCTTTATGCTGGCGCGTTTGAGGCGGTCGTTGAGCGCCATGCCGACGCCGGTGTTCGGAATGGGATCGACGAGTATCAAGTCGTATTTGGGGTCGTCCAGGTCGTGCATGAATGCGTAAAGCTTGGAAGTCGCTTCAACCATGTCTCCTGTTACAGATAAATTTGCTGTAGCGGGGATGATTCCTTGCTGTGAGCCGAATGCGATGCGAACCGTGTGTTCGGGGAGCGTGATATTTGCGGGGATTTCTCCGTAATAAAGTGGAACCTGCGGGCGGTAATGCGTGTCGCACTGGCCGGGGGCAAGCATCGGCTGGCCCGGCTTTGACGTGGATTCTTTTATGGCGACATCTCCTAGAACTTTCGCAAACATTTCGGGCGTAATGGCGCCTGGGCGGAGGACTGTGGGCTTTTCACCTGCAAGCGAGATGATGGAGCTTTCTACGCCTACAGAACAAGGGCCTCCATCGACAATGCCTGCGATGCGGTCGGCGAGCTGGGCGGCGACGTGTTCGGCTGTTGTCGGGCTCACGTGCTTAAAGAGATTGGCGCTTGGTGCTGCAAGCGGGAGTCCCGATTCTTTGATAATCGCTTGTGCAATCGGATGGCTCGGGAAGCGCACCGCCACAGAGGGGAGGGCGCTTGTGCAAAGGTCAGGGATGCAATCCTTCTTGGGGAGAATTATAGTCATCGGGCCCGGCCAATAGGCTTCGGCGAGTCTGTAGGCGCTGTCGGGAATGTCCTTTGCGATGTCGGTGAGCTGTGCAATGTCTGCGATGTGGACTATCAGCGGATCGAATGTCGGGCGTTCTTTGGCTGCAAAAATCTTGGCGAGTGCCTTGGGCTCGAAAGCATTACCGGCGAGCCCGTAAACTGTTTCTGTCGGGATGGCGACAACCTCTCCGTCTTTGAGGAGGCGGGCGGCTTCGCTTACACTTGTCCAAGGAGGAAATTTCATTTTGTGCTACCTACGGCATCAAAGATAGAAAAAAGAAGATGCCCGCACGTTGGCGGGCATAACAATGCTTTGTGTCCTATCAGTGTGTTGCACTTCTAGGATGACTATTTGAATTAAGCTTCGACGGTGGCCTGGGCCGGAGCTTCTTCCTTCTTCTCGTCCTTGCGTCCAAAGGCGAATACCTGGTCGCAAGCCGTGTTGAAGCGCTTCCAGATTTTTTCGGAGTGTTCGCGAGGAACGGCTCCGACTTCCTTCCACAAGCGGCGGAAATGCTTGACCTTGTTCATCGAGGCGACAACTGTAGATTCGTTCAAGTCGGTGAGCAGGTCTTCGGCCTGTTCGCAGAGGAGAATCTTCTTCTGCAAGTTGTTCTGACGGGCTTGTTCCTGAATGTCGAGCTGGTCGCGGCGGCGTGTGAAGAAGTCATCGCAAGCGTCGCGGAATGCCTTCTGCAATTCTGCATCGTCATTACCGCAAGAACCGAGCGAACCCCATTCCTTCTGGATTTCGCGGACGGCATCGGCAAGCTGGTTGGAACCTGCGCTTTCCGCAAACTGACGGACCTTTTCGATGGAGTCTTGCTTCTTCTTCTTGATTTCAGCAATCTTCGCCTGGAGTTCCGGATCGGATTCTGCCATCTTGGCGACAATCTTGTTCACGATCGTGTTGTAGCGATCATTGATTCCTTCGACTGCGTCTTTCGGAACCATGCCGACATTCTTCCATTCTTCGTCGATAGCCTTATATGCTTCGATGATTTCTGGAGTGATGTTGTCCAAGTCAAATGCTTCAAGCTTTTCGCAGATGGCTTGTTTCTGTTCCAAGTTCTTCTGCTTGGCGGCATCCATTTCTTCAAAGTGGTTGCGCTTCTTTTCGAAGAACGAATCGCAAGCGGTGCGGAAGCGCGTCCAAATTTCATCGGACTTGCTCTTCGGAACGGGGCCGGTGGATTTCCAAGCGTCTTGCAACTGCTTGAGCTTGGTGGAAGTGGCGTTCCAGTCGGTCGAATCCTTGAGGGCTTCGGCTTCGATGCAGAGAGCGACCTTCTTTTCGTAGTTCGCTTCGCGGCTATCGTCTTCGCGCTTCACGTTTTCCTTATGCTGGGCATAGAATGCGTTCACGGCGTCCTTGAAACGCTTGTTCAAAGCGGCAAAAGCTTCCTTCGGGACCATGCCGATGTTCTTCCAGTTTTCCTGGATTTCTTGAACGGCCTTGAATTTGTCCTTCCAGAAAATTTCGGCATTGGCGACGAGGTCTTCGACCTTCTGGCAGAGGCCTTCCTTTTCGGTCAAGTTCTTTTGGCGTTCGGCGTTCTGTTCTTCGATGAACGGAGCGCAGTTTTCTTTAATCTTATCGACCAAAGCTTGGAAACGGTCTCTGTAATCCTGGAACTTGGCGGCAGAGATAGGGCCGATTTCACGCCACTTGCCGCAGAGTTCGCGGAACTTCGCAAGAACGGCTTGACTCGGCGTTTCCTTGGAGAGCGCGTCCATTTCCTCGATAATCGTGTCGCGGTCCTTTTCGTTGTGCCAGTTTTCCCACTGCTGCATTTCCTGGAAACGAGAGGTGGCAATCTTGTATTCTTGCCAGAGGTCGTGGTACTTGAACTTCTGTTCGCCGACGATTTCCTTCCATTCCTGATAAGTGTCACGGAGAATCTTGTGAATTTCGCGAAAATCCTGATTCTCGTCGATGTTTTGGATACGTTCGATGAGGACGCGGAGCTTCTTGGAATTTTCTTCGATAATCTGCTGGGACTTCTCGTTGAACGAGGAAATGAGCTCGCTCAGCTTGGTGCGGAGAGCGTTATAAGCTTGGAGAATCGGGTCGTCGCCTTCGAGGAGCGAAAGTTTTTCCCATTCGCGGACGATTGCATGCAAATGCTTGCCTGTGTTTTCGTCGATTTCCGTGTCGGAGAGGGCCTGGAGACGTTCGAGAAGGCTCTTGCGGATGGCAACTTCTTCTTCGCTTGCGTTTTCGGATTCCGACGTCGGAATTTCAATTTTCTTTGCTTCTTGCGTCTTGAAGTAGGCGTTGTTGAAGCGCTTGGTAGTGGCCGCATCCATGATGGACTTGTTGGCTGTCCATTCTTCGATGATGGCGTTTACACGTTCGGCGTTTTCTTCGGTCGTGTTCGCTTCGAGCATGGATTCAAGTTCGGCAAGCGTTTCGGTCAAGTGCTGGATCTTGGCCTGCTTTTCGGCTTCCGCATTTGCTGCCGCAATCTTTTCTGCATTTGCTTCGTCGTAGAACTTGTTGAAACTTGCGTAGATTTCGTCGAGCTGTTCGGCGCTGTCGCCCATGCCAAGTGCTTGTGCTTCTTTCATCAAGTCGTCAAATTGCGGCTTTGTTGCAATGGCGTCTTTCTGTGCTGCAAGGAAGTGGGCTTGCTTGATCAAAGCTTCGCGCTTGCTTTGCAAAAGTTCTGCTGCCTTTTTGCCGTTGTCTTCAGCTTCACGCTTTGCACGAACTTTATCCGAAATCTTCTTGCGGACGGAACTGTGCTTGGAATTCTTGATGAGATCTGCTTGCAGTGATTCGGAGACAACGCGGTCTGCCGCTGCCAGTGCGATTTCTTCGCTCACGTCACGAGTGGCGATTTGTGCAAGGAGAGACTGCTTGTTGCACAGATTGACCAATTCATGCTTGAGTGTTAAGTTGTCTGTAGCCTTGAGAACGTCTTCGGCATAACGGGTGTCCTTGATTGCATTTATATATTCACGAACTTCGTCGTTCAAGCTGGCTTCGTTAAATGCTTTAAGCTTTTTGACGATTTCTTCGAAGGCTTTGGATTCTGCCAAACGGCGTACACCGGAGTCACTGTCGTTCTTAGAAATTTCCTGAAGTGTTTTAATAATTGCAAGTTTCTTGATTGCAGCCATTCTCACTTCGACATTATCATCGGAAAGGGCGACTCGTTCGACAATATCTTGACTACTGAGTTCTTCCAAGTCGGCAATCGCTTCGATGCGCTTTGCTGGGTTGGAATGCTGCCATTTCGGTTTAAATGCGTCAAAAAAGCTCATAATATCTCCAATAGGTAGGCGATGCTTTCACAGCACCGTATAGCATAATCTAACTAAAAAAATGTTATGGTAAGAAAAATTTGTGCAATTTTACGTCTATTTGCATACAATAACTATCTTTGCCCCCGTGACAAAGAGAATCCCCAAGACTTCTGCTCCAGAAATGGTCAAGGAACGCTGTAATCCGGCGCTTGTTTCGCTTTTTTGCGAGGTCTATATCCCGCTCGCGCCTTCGGTCTTTACATATGGCGTGCCCGAAAATGCAAATATTGTTCGCGGAAGCGTTGTCTGGGTGCAGCTTGCCCGCCGCAAACCGATGCTTGCTTTGGTCAGCCGCGTGCATCGTGAAAAGCCTGCGTTTGATGTGCGTTATGCGTGCCCGCACGAGTCGAGGTATGTATTTTCTGAACGTTATATGGAATCGCTGGAATGGGTGGCTAAGTATTATGTAAGTACACCCATGCGTGCTTTGAACGTATTTTGGCCTGCTGATTTTGACAAGTACCTCGATGCGTTGTTTGCCGAAAAAAAAGCTGAACCTCGGGGCGAGGCTCCCTCTGATGAACCGGAAATGGCGGTTTGTTCGGACTTGCCCCCCTTGACAGACGAACAAAGGACGGCTCTTGATAGTCTTGTAGGGGATTTGGACCGGACGGGTTTTCGCGGAACGCTCCTGCATGGAGTGACCGGCAGTGGCAAGACGAGAGTTTATCAGGAATTGGTACGCGAGGCTTTGATGCGGAAAAAGCGCGTGCTGATTTTGGTGCCTGAAATCGGGCTTACTCCGCAGACGGCGGCTCGATTTGCAGATTACTTAAAAATTCCCGTGGTCGTGCTGCATTCGGCTTTGTCGGCCCCGAAAAAACGCGAAGGCTATTTGGCTGTGCTGGATGGTTCTGCAAATGTGGTTTTGGGGACTCGTAGTGCAATACTTTCGCCGTTTGAATTTGATGTTGTTATTTTGGACGAAGAGCACGATTCCTCGTTTAAACAGCAGGACCCGGCGCCGCGCTACCACACACGCGACTTGGCGTTCCACTTGGCTCAAAAGCATGGGGCGCTTGTCGTGCTAGGCTCTGCAACACCTTGCCTTGAAACGTACCGCAATGCGAAAGCCGGGAACCTCAAACTTTTGACGCTCAAGAATCGAGCGACGGCGGCACCGCTCCCGGACGTGACGGTTGTTGATATGGGGAAGGTACGTCAGCAAAAAGGCGTGCTCATGTCTCCTGCGTTGCGTGAAGCGCTTTCGGATTGTATTGCGGGCGGCGACCAGGCGATTATCCTCATGAACCGCCGCGGTTATTCGAAAATTAGAGTTTGTACTAAATGCGGTGAAACGCTTTATTGTAGGCACTGCCATATTCCGCTTGTGTATCATAAGCAGTACCACGCCTTAATGTGCCATTACTGCGCAGCGCTGTACCCTTTAGATATGCAGTGCCCGTCATGCGGTGCCGAAACGTATGAATTTGTCGGTGGCGCGATTGAAAAACTCGAAGAAGAAATTCAAGAGTGGATTGCCGATGCCAAGGTGATTCGCATGGACCGCGATACGACGCAGAACGTGGGTTCCGTCGAGAAAATCTTGACATCATTCAGGAATCGTGAGTACAACATTTTGCTTGGAACGCAGATGGTCGCGAAAGGCCACGACTTTCCGGGTGTAAAGCTTGTCGGGGTTGTCGGTGCGGATTCGGGACTTGGAATTCCCGATTTCCGCTCTTCAGAAAGACTGTATCAGCTGTTGAGTCAGACTGCAGGCCGTGCGGGGCGTGCAGGGGGAGGCGGTCGCGTGTTCATCCAGACGCTCAACCCGACAGAACCCGTGATGCAGTATGCCATTCGCCACGACTTTGATGGCTTTGCCGATTTGGAATCTTCAAACAGGCAAATGGCTTTTTATCCGCCGTTCTGTAAGCTTGTCGAGATCAGTTGCGGCTCGCGTGACGAAGAATTGCTCCGCGATACGGTGAAACGCTTGGAAGAAATTTTACGCAAAGAATCTGCTTTGACAGTCCTTGGGCCTGTCGATGCGTTTGTCCCCAAAGTTCAAAATGTGTTCTGGGTAAAACTTTATATTAAAACACAAAATCTTTCTGCTGTGCGTAAGGTGCTTGCCCCGATTCTCAATGCTGCAAAGCCGTGGGTTCCCGGTGTCGAAATCAAAGTTGAGCTGGAATAAAATAGATTTAGAATAAAACTTTATTTCGTATTTTGTTAAAATAATATATACAAATACTATTTTTGAAGTACAAATTTTGTATGTTTTATGTTGACAAATAAGGAAAAGTTTATGCTAAGAAAAATTTCTGTGTTGCTTATACTTGCGACAAGCTTGATTTTCGCAAATGCCAATGACTATAATGCAAGCGAAAACAATGGCTCCGAGTATGTTTCTAAACCCAAATACCAAGAGTCTGCGGAATTGGAAGATTATAAAATTTCGTTAGCCGTGCAACCGCTTTCTCTTATAATATATAGAGCTTTAGGGTTGACTATGCTTTACGGCACTCTTGAAATTGGATTTGGAAGTCGCTTTTCCCTTATCACGCGTCCCGCCTATATTACTGGTTCTCTGAAAAACGTTACCATGTCAGGATTTGGTGTAACGGAGGGCTTCCGTATTTATATGGGCCGTCGTGGTCATCGGGGCTGGTATCTAGAACCTGAAATTCAGTATGCGTCTATTGACGGTCATAATTCTCGTGCGAGTGCATCGGTTTCTGGCGTGGGAGTCTATTTCCTTTCGGGGTATAAACTCATGGTTGGTCACTTTGTATTTGGTGCTGATGGAGGCTTTGGATTTAATTTCCTTTCTGGTACGTCTAATGACGTCGATTTGGATATATCTAAAAATGGCTTGGGAGCCGACTTGAATGTTTATGTAGGTGCTGCGTTCTAGATTTACGCTAAAAAATACCCCAAACGGCCATTTGGCTGTCTGGGGTTTTGTGTAATGAACGGCTAGTTGCTTTTATTTGACGAATGCTCTAAGCAACTTCTTTGCGGCTTCCAACATAAATGGCTTCTCGTTCATTTTTTAAAGGGGCCGCACAAAAAATCCCTTTGAATCCTTTTAAGACAAATCACGATGCCTTGAAATTATACACGGGTTTGATGACTGTTTCGACGGTGCAGAGGTCGGTGAGGTTTTCAAGAATTTTGTCCATCGGTTTATATGCCATTGGCGCTTCGTCGATGGTTTCGGTCGAGACGCTTGTCGTGTAAATGCCTTTCATGGATTTTTTGAAATCTTCCATTTTCAGGCTTTCGCGGGCTTGTGTGCGGCTCATGAGGCGACCTGCTCCGTGCGGCCCTGACATGTTTGCGGCGGTGTTGCCCTTGCCGCAAACGATAAGCGAACCATCTCGCATGTTCATCGGGATGATGGCACGCTCTCCGTCGTGCAAGCGGATAGAGCCTTTTCGGATGACGCGGTCAACGGTATCGATGTAATTGTGGAGCGTCTCGAATTCGTCAAGAACGTGCTTGCGTTTGATGCCGAGCGCATCGCAGATTGTATCCATCATGGCACGGCGATTCCAATGGGCGAACTGTTCCGCGATTTGGACATCGTGGATGTAATGGTCAAGAGCTTCGCCTTCGAGCCATGCCAAATGATCCGGGATTTTTAGCGGCTGTTCGTCTGGGGCTGTGTGGTTTTCTTGTACGAACTTGATGTATTTTTCGCGTTCGTCTTTTGCACGTTCATCACGCTGGAGGCATGCTTGCTTTTGATGGTATTTGCAAATTTCAACGCCCAAATGCCGAGAACCGGAGTGAATGACGATGTAATGGTCGCCTTTTTCATCGACATCAACTTCGATAAAATGGTTGCCGCCGCCAAGCGTGCCGACGGACAACTTTAAATATTCTTCGTTTGCGGGCGTGAAAATTCCCGTGAAATCCACATTGTCCGCGTAGGGATACGGCTCACGCCTGTGCGAACAGCCGTGCGGAATTTCGTGACGAATCAGCTTGTCGAGCGTCTTGAAGTCGAATGCAAAACTCTTCGCAATTTTACGCACCAACATGCCGCAATTCAAATCGACACCGACCAAATTCGGGATGACCTTGCCCGCGATGGATTGCGTGTAGCCAATAACGCAACCGACTCCGGCATGTACGTCTGGCATGATGGCGATATTCGCCCCTTCGACATACGGAATGTTGAGCAAATCAGTCAGTTGTTGGACGGAAGCCTCCTCCAGTTCAGATTTGTCGCTCAAATAAACTGATGCCTTGCCGTATTTGCCTTCGATGGTGAACATGTGTGAGCCCTCTTTGATTGTTTTTTGTAAAGATATAATTTTATACTGTCGTAAAATGACATGTTGAAAAAATAAAGTCGATGTGGCGTAAATTTAGTCTTGCCTCAATTCAAAAGGTGCCGTTGTAGGACAATAACTAAATAAATAATCGCTGTTCTTTTGAAACGCCAACGAGGCATGGGGAAATTTCATTTTTCTCGTATAGATTTACATACTAAAACGACGAGAGTGGCGATTTAGTATGTAAATAGTATTTGTTTAGTTTATTTGAATACATACTATTTTTAATTTATGGCGTTTTAGTATGTAATTTACGTACAAAGGAATAGTGTTTTTTGCGCTTTTTGAGCTTCGGAATCCGCAAAACGGCCCGCAATCCCCCAATAAGACATTTATTTCACCCTGTTCAGTCCAATTTTTACATACTAACACCTATGTTTTTTTATTTTAGTATGTAACGGGTGCTTTTATCCGCCCTAACGAATGCTTTTATGACTCCGTTAGAGTATATTTGTATGCAAGTTAAACAAGCTGACCGATTGCGTTAGCGACAATAATCCGCCCAAGAGGTAGAGCAATAAGGCTTAATGCTGTCGGGTAGAGATTCTAAATCGATACCGGTACCGTTGAGGACTATTTTTTTGAGCTTCGTGAGCTTGCTTAAATCTGGAAGACTAGTAATGTGTTTAAGATCCTCTAGTCTTATAATCTCAAGGTTCGTCATATCTTCAATGAACGAAATATCATCCAGCTTATTTATTCGCCAAAGTTCAATCTCATGAAGATTCTTAAGTTTTGCCAATTCATGCAAGTCGTTATTTGAATTCCAAAGAAGTGCCAGTTTTTCCAGATTCATCTTATGAAGGAACGAAAAGTCCGCAATCTTAATTCCCCTTAAAGTCAAGTCCTTGAGCTTAGGAAGTTGACTCAACAATTCAAGATTCTTTTTCGCTTTCTTGCCTAGCCATAAGCTCTTCAGATTTACATATTTCAAAAGCCATGCGCAGTCAAATACGATTCCCGGTCCCATCGTATCAGCTGTAATGAGCAAATCTTCCAAATCGTCTGAAAGATATTTGATGAATTCGTAGTTTCTCAAATCAAAACAATCGATATAAAATTGTTTTAATCGTAATCGGGCCAGCACATCAAAATTAATCTTTTGTTGATCATTTCTGAAATCTATACGGTCGATACAAAGGTTTTTCAGATGAGGCATTTTCAAGAGGAACGAAATATCTACTTTATCTTCATCA
>JAEEGF010842262.1_pt1 | contig 22747 bp, 20 predicted proteins | sample 9134171 | NCBI WGS metagenome assembly JAEEGF01 (sample SAMN16246542, study PRJNA631951) | gut metagenome | biome: gut microbiome; feature: rumen; material: AP-attached | host: Bos | place: Iran: Karaj | collected 2018-10
AGTCCATGCAGCAGTTCACGCAGATGCCGGCCAAGGCACGCCAGATGCTGTCCATCGAACGTCAGCAGAAGATCAAGGAATCCCTGTACCTGTACCTGCTGAACAAACGTGAGGAAAATGCGCTGGCCCAGTCGATGGTGGACAACAATGCCCGTATGATCGATACGGCCACGGCTTCCAACACCCCGATTTACCCCGACCGCAACAAGATGCTGCTGCTGGCCTTCCTGGTCGGCCTCGCCATCCCCGCGATCATCCTGCTGTCCCTGCTGTTCATCGACACCCGCGTGAAGACACGCAAGGATGTAGAAAATGCCGTCTCCGTCCCGTTCCTGGCTGAAGTCCCGTTCAAGAAACTCAAGAAGAAGGAATTGAAGGACATCCAGAACGGCGTCTTCTACGACCCGAACTCCAAGGGCATCTTCACGGAAGCGATGCGTCTGATGACGACGAACCTCGAGTTCATGAAGCCTGAAGGTACCGACCACGCCGTTATTGCGACAACCTCCTTCGCCGTCAGCGCCGGTAAGACCTTCATCGACACGAACCTCGCCGCCTGCCTTGCCGATGCGCAGAAGAAGGTTATCCTGATTGACTGTGACCTTCGCAAGCGCACGATTTCCAAGCAGTTCGGTCTCAAGCACAAGGCGACCGGCCTGTCCAACTTCCTTTATGACGAAACGATGCCGCTCGAATCCATCGTTCACGAAAACATGATCGAAGGCGTCGACTTCATCCCCGCAGGCCACGTACCGCCGAACCCTACCGAACTTCTCGCGCGTAAACGGTTCGACAACCTCATCGCTGAACTGAAGAAAACCTACGATTACATCATCCTGGACTCCGTGCCGGTGAATGTCGTCGCCGATCCTTATGTGATCAACCGCGTGACGGATATGAACCTGTTCGTCCTCCGCAGCGGTCAGGTGGACAAGCGCATCCTCCCCGAACTGGACAGCCTGTACGAAAGCGGTAAACTCAACAGTATGGCCATTGTCCTGAACGGTTCAGTCATCCGTCGCGCCTATGGTGCCTACGGATACGGCTATGGTTACGGATACGGCTATGGTTACGGCTATGGATATGGCTATGGATACGGAGAAGACGACAAGAAGTAGAGGACTTACCATCGCTGTCGATTTCGACGGAACCATTGTAGAGCACAAGTATCCCGCCATCGGCAAGGAAAAACCATTCGCGGTGGATACGCTCAAGGCGCTCGCCGCAGACGGCCATCGCCTGATCCTGTGGACGTCCCGGGACGGAAATCTACTGGAGGACGCCGTAGAATTCTGCCGCAAGCGCGGACTGGAATTCTACGCCGTCAACAGCAACCATCCTGCCGGGTACCTGTTCCAGGGACGTTCTGACAAATCTCAGAAGGTCATCGCTGATGTGTACATCGACGACCGTAACCTGGGAGGCCTTCCTGAATGGGGAGACATCTATGAGATGGTCACGGGGCTGAAACAGGAACGGAAGAAAAAGAAACGTCCCTGGTACAAACGGCTGTTCAAGAAATGATTCATTCTTACGCCTTTCCGGGTGACATCGACCCGACTCTGATGGAAATCGGCTCGAAGCCGTTCCTGTACATGCGGACCCAGGAGTTCTCGGACATCAACCTGGAGTCCGAACGGATCTTGCTGGATCTCATCCACTGTACGGGTGGACGGACCATCATCTATACAGGTTCCGGGACTGGCGCCATGAGCGCCGTGGTGGAGAACTACGTGAGTGTGAAGGGAAAGGCTTTCGTCATTGACGGAGGTTCTTTCGGTCATCGCTGGTGGGACCTTTGCCGGTACTACGGTATCGAGGTCGTCGATTATAAAGTCCAATTCGCCAAAGACATTGACTATGATGACCTGGAGACCCAGGTTGCCGCTGAGAAACCTGCGGTGTTCCTGTGCCAGCATCATGAGACCTCCTCCGGACAGTTGTTCAACCTTCGGAAGATCAGTGACATCTGCCACAAGTATGGCGTATCCCTGGTGGTGGATGTCATCAGCACGTTCTTGGCGGAACCGCTGAGCATGGACGAGTACGGCATCGATATCTGCATCACCAGTACCCAGAAAGGCCTTAACATTCCCCCGGGACTGTCCGTACTGTTTTTCAGCGCGGCACTGAATGGTTTTCCTTTCGCTCATCGAGGGTATTACTGGGACTTTGAGGACAACTTCTCCAATTTCCGGCGCGGCCAGACGCCTTTCTCACCGGCGACAATCCTTTTCCTCCAACTCAATGCCCGGCTCAGACAACTGCAGGCGGAAGGTGGAGAGAACAAGAACATCGCCGATGTGCATCACCGCTGCCAGGTGTTCCGTGCGCTGTGCCAGGAATACGGCTGGGATATCCCGGCCGAAGTTCCGTCCCAGGCCATCACCGGCTTCCAGACACGGGATACGGCAGATCGGATTATCTTCCGCGGCCTGATCGACAAATACGACACATTCATCATGCCGGGAGGCATCCCGGGATTCTACCGCGTCTCCCATATGGGAATCCAGACCGACCAGGAACTCCGTGAACTGGCTGCCCGGATCCATGAATTCGAACCACGATGAAGAAAGTAATCACCTACGGGACCTACGACCTCCTGCACCAGGGTCACATCAACCTGCTTCGCCGAGCCAAAGAACTCGGCGACTGGCTTATTGTGGGTGTCACGACCGACAACTTCGACCTCGAGCGCGGCAAGATGAACACGTGCAACAACGTAATGGAGCGTATCGAGGCCGTCAAGTCCACCGGCTACGCCGACCAGATTATCATCGAAGAGTACAAGGGCCAGAAAATCGACGACATCCAGAAATACGGGGTGGACATCTTTGCCATCGGATCCGACTGGGAAGGTTATTTCGACTATCTGAAGGAATACTGTGAAGTCGTGTATCTTCCTCGCACTGAAGGTATTTCCAGCACTCAACTGCGGGAAGAACGTCCCTCTGTGAAAGTGGGAATCATCGGTACAGGCAGCATCGCAAGCCGATTCGTTCCGGAATCGAAGGTCGTGAACAGCATCGACATCGTTGCCGCATATAACCCGAATAAGGAACACGGTGACGTTTTCTGCGAAACCAACGGCATCTCACTAGCGGCATCGTCGACAGAACAACTTTTCGACGCCTGTGACGCCGTGTATATCGCCTCACCCCATTACACGCATTACGAATATGTCAAGGCCGCTTTGGCAGCTGGTAAACATGTCCTTTGCGAAACGCCTTTCGTGTTCGAAACGGCCCAGGCGGAAGAACTCTTCCACGTCGCCGACGAAAAGAATCTCGTCCTGATGCTGGCCCACAAGACCGCCTTCTGTCCAGCTTTCGGACATCTGGTATCCCTCTTGAAATCCGGAACCATCGGCGAAATCGTGGACGTGGACGCTTCGGTTACCACCCTTACGGACGAACGCTCCGCCAAGATGGACAAAGAGCTCTTGGGCGGTAGCATGAGTGAGAACGCCTGCTTCCCCCTGCTTCCCATCTTCAAGTTCCTGGGCACGGATTACAAGGACGTCACTTTCTTCTCCAAGATGAAGAATGGCGTGGACATCTTCACCAAGGGGGTCATCCGCTATGATAACGCCGTCGCCTCCTTCCAGGTAGGTCTCGGTGCCAAGACCGAGGGCAATATGGTCATCTCCGGCACCAAGGGGTACGCCTATGTCCCCGCCCCCTGGTGGAAGACCGACTATTTCGAAATCCGATACGAGGACCAGAACCTCAACAAGAAATATTTCTACCCCTTCGCCGGCGAAGGCCTCCGTTACGAGATCAAGGACTTCATCTCCAGCATCCTCCAGGGATCCTTCCAGAAGCTTTCCCGGAAAGAGATGCTCAAAATGACCGACGTCCAGGAGCGGTATCTCAAAGGGGAGAATGTCTTCCAGCTATGAACGGCGGGATTACATCCAGAACCATTGACGCTTTACGGTTTCCCTGTGCCGTCCTGATCGTTTTCATCCACGTATTCCAGGTCCGGCCGGAAATCGGAGCCTTCCCTTTTTCCTTTTCTGACACTGTCCAGATCGCCCTCTCGCAAGGCATCTGCCGGATAGCCGTCCCCATCTTTTTCCTCATTTCCGGCTATCTTTTCTTCTCAAAGCTGGATGAGTGGGATTGGAATACCTATTACGGCAAATTAAGGAAACGCGTCAAGACGCTGCTGGTTCCTTACCTTCTTTGGATCACGCTTGCCATCCTTGTCGAGTTTTCACTCTCCCTGTTCCGATACCGGTTTTACGGAGGGGCTTCCCCTTTTGAACTACTGTCCAACTACGGTTGGGGGTGGATGTACTGGAATTGCGCCCGACACTTCGTCTCCTTTGAAAAGAGCATTCTCGGTTGGGCGATCCCTTCCGCCTACCCCTTCGATTTTCCGTTATGGTTCATCCGGGACCTGATCGTCCTCTGTGTCTTTACACCGGTCATCCATTTCCTGATCCGGAAGACACGCGGTTGGATCCTGGCGCTCCTGTATCCCCTTTTCCTCTTGCAGATCTGGATTCCGCTTGAAGGGTTCTCTGCCGAAGGATGGTTTTTCTTCACGCTCGGTTCCACCCTTCGGATCTATGGAAAAGACCTTGTCGCATTTTTCCGACCGTTCCGGATACCCTCCTGTCTGGTCTCTGCCGTCGCTCTTTTCCTTTGTATACGGACTTACGGAAACAACGAGGCCTGGGGCTACGCAAAGCGGTTTTTAACACTTCCCGGCTCCATCGCCGCCATCCAGATCGTCTCGGCCCTGTTGACCAAGGATATCTGGAAGGAAAGCGCTTTTCTGTCCGAGTGCTCCTTCCCTGTATTTGCAGCCCATACCATCAGGCTACCCTTTTTGACAGGCCTTATCCTGGACAGAATCATTCCCGGCCATTCGGGGACCGGCTTTCTCGTCAAATACCTGATCCAACCTGTCCTGATCGTCGCCATTATCGTTCTGGCATTCCGACTGGCAAAGCGGTTCTTCCCCCGGACAACGGCTTTATTCACCGGATACCGGGTTGTAAATAACGGCTGAAAACCATGAAACTCCTCTACCTCATTGCCGGGACCTACCGGGCCGCCGGTATGGAGAAAGTGCTGGCGGACAAGTCGGACTGGCTGGTCCGGCACGGATATGACGTGGTCATCGCCACCACCGACCAGCGGGGACAGGAGCCTGCCTTTCCGATGAATCCGGCCATCCGGATGGTGGACCTGGGAATCAACTACGAAGCCACAAACGGTGCCAGCTTTCTCAAGAAAGCCTTGCTGTTCCCTGTCAAGAAATGGAAGCACCACCGCCGGCTGGAAAAACTCCTGATGCAGGAGAAGCCGGACATCACCGTATCCATGTTCTGCAACGACGCGGGATTCCTGCCTAAGATCCAAGACGGCAGCAAAAAAGTGCTGGAGGTCCATTTTTCCCGTTTCAAGCGCCTCCAATACGGCCGGAAGGGCATTTGGGCCCTGGCTGACAGATATCTCAGCGACCAGGATCTGAAACACACACAGGCTTTCGACCGCTTCGTCGTCCTGACGGAGGAGGACCGGGGTTATTGGGGTAATCTGCCCAATATGGTCGTCATTCCCAACGGGGTTCCGCGGAAAGAGCCTTCACCCTTGACGGCCCATACCGTTATCGCGGTGGGGCGGTTTTCCTTCCAGAAGGCCTTGAACCGGCTGGTCGAAGCCTGGGGCCGGATCGAGGACCGGGGCGATTGGAAACTCAAACTCGTCGGAGACGGCGAATGCCGGGAAGAGCTCTTTACCCTCATCAACGACCTGGGGATTTGCGACAGTGTCGAACTCACTGGCATTCAGAAGAACATGGAAGCAGTTTACCGCCATGCTTCCGTCCTTGCCCTCTCCTCCCGTTATGAAGGACTGCCGATGGTCATCCTTGAAGCCCAGGCCCACGGAATCCCCGTCGTATCCTTCGACTGCCAGTGCGGCCCGAAGGACACCGTCTCCGATGGCGTGGATGGCCGGCTGGTCCCGGAAGGCGACATCGACGCCTTGGCCAGGGCCCTGGACGAAACGATCCACGATCCCGACGGGATCCGCCGGATGGGTGCCGCCGCCTATGAGAAATCCCTCCGCTGGGATCCGGAGGCCATCATGCAACAGTGGGACCGGCTTTTCAAGGAGCTCGTATGAAAGACCTGTTCTTTGCCCTGATCTGTGCGGCCCTGTATGGACGCAACCTGAAGCGCTTTCCCAACCTGAGTGATCGCCAATGGATGGCTCTGGCCGCGCTCGCCCGTAAACAGACGGTACTGGGGCTGTTTTATCAAGGCCTATCCCATCTTCCTCAGGGATATGTATTTCCGGAAGGCTTCCTGATGCAACTGGTAGCCGAGGTCGGCAAAATCGAAACGCAGGGAAAGAGAATCAACCAGGTGGCAGTCGACCTCCTGAAAGAATTCAAGGCGGCCGGATTGCACCCCGTCCTGATGAAAGGGCCTGCGGTTGCCAAGTACTATCCCGCTCCCCTGCTCCGGGAATGTGGGGATATCGACCTCTATTTCCCTCCGGAGGAATTCGACAAGGCGGTTGGAATGGCCGGAAAGGTTATATCCGCACCTGATGGCAGCGTCCATTATAAGCGCAACGACATCGACATCGACCAGCATCGGCATTATTTTGATATCCATAGCCGGAAACTGCCCGCTGTCCCTTCCCCCGAAGCGACGCTGCTGATGCTGTCGGGGCATATCCTCAAGCACTGCATGGGAGTTGGCATCGGCCTCCGCCAACTTTGCGACTTAGCCATGGCATACAAGAGTCTGGCAGTCCCCCCGGAACGGCTCCGCCAGTGCTTTCACGAGGCCGGACTGGAGCGCTGGAACCAGCTCCTGTTCTCATTCTTGCATAAGTATTTAGGCACCGCTCCCCTTTACGATAAACGCCCCTCTCCGGAACCCCTCATGAAGATTATCCTGGAAGGCGGCAACTTCGGACATTATTCCAAGGCGCGGGCATCATCCCTCCACAAAAGCCCTCTCCGCCGAAAACTGGGCACGGCCTGTCTTCTCCTTCGCAAACTGTCCTTCTCCCTCCGCTATGCGCCAAAGGAGTTTCTCCCATTGGTTGGCGGACTCCTTAAAGGGAATCTCATGACAGTCCATCACTGACAGAAACCAGTAATTTACGAATACCATGACCATCCTGTTTTTCCTCCTGCAGGCCCTGTTTACCTCGGGCCTATACCAGGCACAGCAAAGCGACACGCTTACCGTCGCAATGTGCGGTGACATCATGATGGGGACAACCTATCCCAGCAACCGGCTTCCTGAAAAAGACGGAGCGCTGATCTTTTCTGATGTAAAGGACATCCTGACCTCGGCGACGCTGGCCGTCGGCAACCTGGAAGGAACGCTCTGCGATGGAGGAAACTCCACCAAGGGATCCGGCCCGCATTCCTACTCGTTCCGGACTCCCACTTCCTACGGTCACCTGCTGCGGGAAGCCGGCTTCGATTTCCTGTCCATGGCCAACAACCACTCCAATGATTTTGGGGTTCAGGGAATGGAATCAACGGAAAAAGTACTTGATCAGCAAGGAATTGCGTATTCCGGCGTTGTCGGACGGAAGGAGTGGGCCGTAGTGGAAAGGGACGGAATCCGTTTCGGAATCTGCGCCTTCGGGCATAACAGGTATACCCTCAAGCATGCACAGCTGGACAAGGTGAAAGAAATCCTGGATACGCTCAGTAAATGCTCCGACATCATCGTGGTATCCTTCCACGGTGGGGCAGAAGGGAGCGATAAAGGCCATCTTCCCCAAGGGACCGAGACCTTCCTTGGAGAAAACCGCGGAGAATTGCGGAAGTTCGCCCATTTCTGCATTGACAACGGTGCATCCGTGGTATACGGACACGGCCCGCACGTAACTCGCTGTGTGGAAGTGTACAAGGGCAAATTCATCGCCTACAGCCTGGGCAACTTCTGCACCCCTTATGGCATCAATGTCTCGGGCGTTTGTGGCTATGCTCCCGTGATTACGGTCAGAATTACCCAGGATGGTTCTTTCGTGGACGGAACGATCCATCCATTCATCCAGAAATACGGCCGCGGTCCCCTGCCCGACACCGGAGGCATCGTCGTCAAGCACATGAAATCCCTGACTGACACCGATGTCCCCGCCAGCGAAGCCTCCGTGGGACTCGACGGCAGAATTACCTTGAAAAAATAACGAGAACGGTTGTAATTGTGTAAAATCAGCATTTCTTCACAATACCGCCTGTGGGATATGTAATCCTGCGGGCGATTTTTTTATCTTTGTATTGTTAATTAACTAGACATGGGCGTAATATTACTGATACCGTTGTTGGTTCTCCTGTTTCTGTTGTTGGGAAACGGAGCGAAAAACACGATCGAAGATGTTTTCGGCCCGTCTCCATCCAAACCATCCCATAGTTTTACAGCTCCTGTTAAACCATCCGGAACTTTTAGTGATACGATTAAACGCGCAGACGAAATAAGAAAGAAATATCCACAAGGTTACAGATCTTTTGAAGAGGAGTATGTGAAAACCCTCCATTACCGTCCATCGGTCGAGGCTGTAAGTGACAATGAATCAATAATAGTCAAATACCAAGAAATCTTTGATATCTATAAAAGGCCGAAGCTGATTAAAAAGGCTGACGAACTTAGGTCGTTGTATCCGTTGGGTTATCAGTGTTATGTGAATAAGTCGCTGACTGCCCCTATCGATACCGAGTCGGCACTCAAGGCGACGGAGAAGGAGGATCTGATAATAGCAAAGCAGAAAGAATTGACTTCTCCTTCCAAACCCACTTTATCTGATTATTCTCCGAACAAGTATAAGGGTGTCTCTTTTATGATTAAAGAGAAGTATGCCAATCAAGACATAAAGGTCTATAAGGTTTTAAGAAGCAAAAATCCCAACAAGTATAATCATTTTACCCAAGGAGAGTATCGGAGCTTTGAGACACCGGACCAGTTCATGAGTTTCAACATAGGGGAGACCGCTACCTCAAGACTGACGCTGAATGAATTTGTTCCTGACTATGAACTGTCTTCTCAATTGGACCAGGGGCATGAAAAAATAGTGGGCATTGTCTCTTATAAATACGCGCCATCGTATAATGCATGCCAATACTATACGGTCGCTTTATACGAATGCTTCATTCCCCGTGGGTCGCATTATCATGAAGGATATAAAAACGGTGAACTCACGATGTACCTTTCAAACCAAATAGTAGTCAGGAAGCTGATCGATTCCATCTCATAGAGAATATCCGGGAACTCAGAAAGTGAAGGTGCCGGATTCCTCTTGGGGCGTTTTTGCTCACGAAACGGCTGGCCGCCGCCAAAATATGTGTGGAAAGGGTCGATTTGCACATTTATTGGCCAAAACGGACGAAATATGTGTGAAACCGCCCGTTTTACACATATTTTAGAGAGATTCCGGGGCGAGACCGGAATGACGAAAGGTCAAATCTGGAATGACGGGGTGCAGTGAAAACCAGTAGGCATTTCGGAGGCGAAAGCCGACAGAGGGAGTGTCACGGGAGGGGTCCGGGGGTCTTCCCCCGGTTGCCCCTGGGGGCAGCCGCGTAGCGGCGGGGGTAAAAGGATGCGGCACCCCTGGTGCCGGATTCCTCGTGGGGCGTATTTCGAAAAAGCATCGCCGATATGGCGATGCTTTTTCGTAGCCCCACGAGGAATCGAACCTCGATTTAAAGTTTAGGAAACTTCCGTTCTATCCGTTGAACTATGAGGCCATCACGGCCGGAAGATTCCGGCGAGAGGATTTACTCTGCGCTCTTGACAATGATCTGACGACCACGGTAATAGCCGCACTCAGGGCATACACGGTGATACATCACGGTGGCGCCGCAGTTCGGGCAGACGCTGAGGGTGGGAACCGCAGCGTGGTCGTGCGTTCTTCTCTTGTCTCTCCGCTGCTTGGAGAGTTTGTGTTTCGGATGTGCCATAATTACTATCTATTTATTTGTTCATTTTTCATCAAAAAGTCCTTTCAGCGCGGCAAACGGGCTGTTCGTTTCTCCAGCCTCCTCGTTCTCCGGCTCCTGACCCAGAAACTTGACGGTGTCGGGGTTGCATTCCCCTTCCGGATGGACCCGCTGCATGGGCAGCGAAAGACAGACATAGTCGTAAATGACCTGGCTGAGATCCAAATCGGAATCCGAGGCACTCAGGAAAAGGATTTCACGGGATCCTTCCCGAATCTCCTCCTCTTCCGAAGCAGCCTCCTCCCCGAACTTTACGCTGAAGGCGGGATGCGCCTCCACAGGAAGTTCCAAATCCTCCAGGCACCGGTCGCAAGCGACCGTAACGGTTCCCTGGATATCCAGGTCCACCCCGATGTAATGCCCTGACTTGACGGCCTTTGCCTCTATCTCGACAGCTGCGTCCAAGATTTCTGCATTGTCAAACATTTGAAAGAACTTGATCCCTGCCTGCCAGCGGTAATTCCGCTCGCCGGCAGCCCATCCATTCAGCGGTATGATGTAATCCATCGACTGAAAACAGATTAAGGGATGCAAAGGTACGAAAAATTTTCCTAATATCAATCGTCCAGGGGAGAATTTCTCTTCCTGTCCAACGGATCCAGCAAAATCTTGCGCATACGCATGTGGGAGGGCGTTATCTCCACCAACTCATCCTCCTGGATATACTCCAGCGCTTCCTCCAGCGAGAACTTGACGGCAGGAGGCAGGACGACTTTCTCGTCGGAACCGGCGGCACGCACGTTGGTGAGCTTCTTGGTCTTGCAGATGTTGATATTCAGGTCACGTTCGCGCGTATGCTCACCGACGACCTGACCACCATAGATCTCCTCGCCCGGTTCCACGAAGAAGCGGCCACGGTCGAGCAGTTTGTTCATCGAATAAGCCACGGCCTCGCCGGTCTCCAGGGAAACGAGGGAACCGTTCGTCCGCATTTCGATATCGCCCTTGTATGGCTGGTAATCCTTGAAACGATGGGCGACGACTGCCTCTCCCTGGGTGGCGGTGAGCAGGTTGGAACGAAGACCCATCAGGCCGCGGGTAGGGATCTCGAACTCGAGGAGAGTCCGGTCGCCGCGCGGTTCCATCCGTACAAGCGCACCCTTGCGGCGGGTGGAAAGTTCAATGGCAGCGCCGACAAACTGCTCGGGAACCTCGATGGAAAGTTCCTCGATAGGTTCGCAACGCTGGCCGCCGATGGTCTTGTCCAGCACCTTCGGCTGGCCCACCTGAAGCTCGAAACCTTCCCGGCGCATCGTCTCGATGAGCACCGACAGGTGAAGGACGCCACGGCCGTAGACCACGAAGGAGTCGGCATTCAGGCCCGGCTTTACGCGAAGGGCGAGGTTCTTCTCCAACTCTTTGTCCAGACGCTCTTTGATGTGGCGGGAGGTCACATACTTGCCATCCTTCCCGAAGAACGGGGAATTGTTGATCATGAAGAGCATCGACATCGTCGGCTCGTCGATCGCGATCGGAGGAAGCGGCTCGGGATTCTCGATGTCGGCGATGGTGTCACCGATCTCGAAGCCCTCGATTCCCACGACGGCGCAGATGTCGCCGCACTGGACCTCGTCCACATTGGCCTTGCCCAGGCCCTCGAAGACCATCAGCTGCTTGATCTTGGACTTCTCGATGATGTCATAGCGCTTGCACAGGGAAACCGGCATGCCGGCCTTCAGGCTTCCGCGGGTAACGCGGCCCACGGCGATCCGGCCCACATACGGAGAATACTCCAGGGAAGAAACAAGCATCTGCGGCGTACCTTCCTTCTGCTCCGGAGCGGGGATTTCCTCCAGGATCGTGTCCAGAAGGGCAGTGATATCACCGGTGGGCTTTTTCCAATCGTAGGACATCCAGCCCTGCTTGGCGGAACCATAGATGGTCTTGAACTCAAGCTGGTCCTCGCTGGCGCCCAGGTTGAACATCAGTTCGAAAACCTCTTCCTGCACCTCGTCCGGCCGGCAGTTGGGCTTGTCCACCTTGTTGATCACCACGATGGGCTTCTTGCCCATGTCGATGGCCTTGTTCAGCACGAAACGGGTCTGGGGCATGCAGCCTTCAAAAGCGTCCACCAGCAGCAGGACTCCGTCGGCCATGTTGAGGACGCGTTCGACCTCGCCTCCGAAATCACTGTGTCCCGGAGTGTCGATAATGTTGATTTTCACGCCCTTGTACGTGACAGACACATTCTTCGCAAGGATGGTGATGCCACGCTCCCGCTCCAGGTCATTGTTGTCCAGGATGAGCGTACCCAGGTCCTCGGGCTTGCGGACCAGGTTGGCCTGATAGATCATCCGGTCCACAAGCGTAGTCTTGCCGTGGTCGACGTGGGCGATGATGGCGATGTTTCTGATATCCAACATAATAAATCCTTCTTCTGTAAAAACTTGCAAAGTTAATATTTTCCGGCCATAAACCGACAAAAAAACCCGGGAACTTACGTTTCCGGGTCCTGTGCGCGAAATCAGAGTCGAACTGACACGTCCTTTCGGACACTACCTCCTGAGAGTAGCGCGTCTACCAATTCCGCCATCCGCGCGCTTGTGGATTGCAAATGTACGAAGTTTTTTTGAATCTGCAAAAAAATTCATATCCAAATCTCCATTTCCTCCGACCGGCCCCAGAAATCTGACGTCAGGGCCACCCCGGTTACGGAAATATCCACCTGCAGAGTCAGGTCCTCCAGGTCCTGGGCTTCCCAATCATAACCGGCCGATTCGATGTACGAGCCCAGCGCGAAAGTGCGGACCACCTGGTCGAGAAAGACAATATGCATCACGAGGGAGTCATCCGCCTGCCGGGGCAGCCGCAGGACGGCATTTCCTTCCGATCCCGGAAGAAGCCGGCGGGAGAATTCCCCTTCCGAAGGACTGCCGTCGGATTCCCATCCGTCTACGCGGCCGTCCACTTCCACCTCGAAGGGTGGACCGAATCCGGGCGGGCCGGAGAAGTTCAATTCCAAACTGCAGAACTGCTTACGTAGGTAGACCGGCAGGCTATACTGCTCAGCCTCAGTGGAAACCACGCGATGGAAGAGATACAGCGGCGGAGCCTCTTCGCCGGAAGGGATCCGGATGCTGCCGTCCCCCTCTGACAAAGCGCCGCCCACGGCGGATACGGTCACCCTTCCCTTCGGAACCGGCAGCACGATAACCGTATCCCCATGAACGACTTGGGTATAAGCATATCCATCTTCCCCCGTTACGTCCAGCATGACGGGAAGGACCGGAATCCCGGTCAGATCCAGGGAAAGGAGACAGGGACAATCCGTACGGTCCTCCTTCACGGAACACGAAGCAAGGAGGAACGCCGGCACCAGGAGACGGAGAAGGAAGTCAGAAGACATACGACAGGGATATGGTCAAGTCGTGGGGCAAGATGAATGTCTTCTCTCCCGTTCCCTCCGTCATCCCGCATACCGGACAGGAATAGGTGGTGAAGCGTTCGTAACCGCCCCACACACCAGCCCCCACGGAAACGTTCAAGTGGGGGTGGAGCATATAGGAATAACCGGCGGAGAGGCCCGCTCCGTATCTGTCGCCCTCGTCCGTCTCGGCAGAACGGATCCCTCCCCGGTTAAACTCTTGATATTGGATTCTTCCGGCAAGCCACCACCCGGAAAAGACATGCCAGGGCCAGAAGCGCACGCCGGCGCCGAACGCCCGCTGCCGGGCGGAAATGGGTTCCGTATCCGGGCGGAACAGGAACGGATTGTACTTGGCTCCGGCGGTCAGGGTCCACCGGCGCCCGACAGCCACGTCCCCCTCGGCATTCAACGTGCCGAAATCGGCATAATCGAGGAGATTGGTCGCCACGGAAAACTGCTGTGCGGAGGCGGTGGCTCCGATGAGGAGCGCAGCCGCCAGGAGAATCGTCCTTTTCATCGGCTGTAACGGTTGAAAACCTGGGTAATCGTGGATTCCCGGTCCGGATACAGGGTAACCAGGGCATCCAGCAGGTCGTCCCGGGAGGTGACTTCCCCCTTCAACGCCCGGAATATCCGGGAACAGGTGAGACCCCGTTCATAGAGGTACCGGAAAATCTGCGGATAGAACCAGAACGACGTCCCGAAAGAGGGAAGGTCACCGCCGTAGCGATCCTGGAACAGGACACTTTCCATGAAATAGGCCCACATTTCACCGACCTCGCAGTATCCGGCATCCTCTCCGTTCCCGCTTCCATAGGCCTCCCGGCCTTCCGTCAGATAGGAACGGAGAATGTAGGTGATGAACCGGGTCCACCAGGCGTTGCCGACCTGGGCGTAATGGCTCGCGTGGGCCATTTCGTGCATGACCGAAGAGTACAGGTCCACGAAGTCGGCTTCGTCTCCCCCGGCCCCGATGGTGATGTCGGGCAGGAAGGTTTTCAGAATGGAAGCGTAGCCGGAAAGATAACGCTGGACCAGGCTGTTGTCCTCCAGGAACGCACCATGGTGCAGCATGACCGAACTGCTGCACGTCAGATCCTTGAAAATCCAGATCCGAAGGTCCTGGGGAGGCGCCTTCAAATCCAGGTCGGAGGCAGCGCATCGGGAGAGATAGTCAAACGCAGCATTGTTCACGACCGCACGCCGGAACAGTTTGCCGTCGGATTCCGCATCGATGTGAGCGTCAATGCCGGCGGCCGGGCCGGTACCCAGCGTGGAAACGGAGGCCGGGACCAGGATCAGGTTCATCCCGATCGAGAAACCGGCCGAATTCTTGAAGACGATCCGGTATCGCGGAGTGGAAGAGAACTGTTTGGGCATCTGGTAATACCCGTCCCGGTCGGTATAGGTGGTGGCGAACTTCACGAAACTGTTGCAGGACACCATTACGCCTGCCAGCCCATAAGGCTTCCCGCCAAAGGCATGCGGATCCTCCACGGTAATCCTTCCCGCAGGAAACGCCGCCTCGTCCGCCCTCGTGTCCTGAGGGACATACAACTCCTCGTTTCCCGTCAAGCGGAAGGCCTCTTCTTCCACGGCAGCCCAGTCAATCCCGTCGGACCGGGTGTCGGGATCATTTTCAGAAATGAAGCACTCGTCCAGCAGCTCCCAACGGATGCTCGAAGGGAAATCGAAATCCTTCGGTACGACGGCGTACTGCCAGGTAATCGCCTCTTCCGACAGCTCCGGGTCGTGATAATAGTCTCCTTCCCGGACGATCCGGTAGTCCACCGGATGGTCGATCAGTTTCAATCCTTTGGAAAGAAGGGCGGCAAATTGATCGCCATTTCGGGGCAGGAAGCGGACATACAGGTCGGTCGGCGAGATTTCGATTTCCCGGGCCCGGGTGGGATAGACCCGGGCAACGGCTTCCCGCATGTTCTCCACCGTATAGGGGTCCTCCAGTTTCTCGCCCAATTCGATCATCTCGTGGGAGACGCTCTTCAAGTCCACCAGACGGACGTCCGGAACGGGCATCTCCTCTTGCTGACAAGCAACCAGCATGGTCAGCGGCAATAACAGTTTCCAGCAGCTCTTCATGACTCAAATCTTTTCTCGCTGCAAAACTGCAAAGAAGAGCCGTCTGAAAAAAGTTTTAAACGTTTAGTTTCAAAATCGGCCTTACACGCACTTGCAAGGCCGTTTTCCAATCAAAAAATTCCTCCGGAAATGCCACTTTTCCGGAGGAATGTCACATTCCTTCCATTCCGCCCCGCACTGAAGCGCCTGGAAGGCCGTTTTTTGAAATCTGTCCGTAAACGGCTCCGGACAAAAACCGCCTAGAAATAAGTCACCGTCTTCTGCTCGACTGCGGAAAGGAGCTGGTTCGCCAGACGGCTGACGCCAAAGCGGAACAAGTTCTTGTTCAGCCAGTCCTTGCCCAGGAGGGTGGAGACGATGGAGTAGTAGCACACGGCATCCATGGCGGAGGAGATGCCGCCGGCGGCCTTGAAGCCCACCTTGCGGCCGGTCTGCTCATAGAATTTGCCGATGCACTGGCACATCACATAGGCGGCCATCGGAGTGGCGTTCACCTCTACCTTGCCGGTGGAAGTCTTGATGAAGTCGGCGCCATTCTCCATCGCGAGGAAAGAAGCGTCGGCGATCCGCTCATGGGTGACGAGAAGCCCGGTTTCCAGGATCACCTTCAGGACGACGGGACGGCCCAGTTCGGCGGCGACCCGGTCGATGCACTCCCGGCTGGCCCGGATCTCGGCACCGGCGGTCTCATAATCTCCGGCAAGGAAGGAATTGAGGGCCAGGACGATATCGATCTCATCAGCCCCGGCGCGGACGGCCATTTCAATCTCCTGCAGCTTCACTTCGAGGAAGCTCTGGGACGTAGGGAAACAACCGGCGACCGTGGTCACGTGAACGGCCGGATTCCGGCGGTTCTTCCGGACGACATCGGCAAAATTGGGATAGACGCAGATTGACGCCGGAAGCGGATAGTCCGGGTAATCGGCGGCAAACTTGTTAACCTTCTCCACCAGCTTCGCAACGGAAGCCGGGGTATCCTTCGTGCTCAGGGTTGTCAGGTCCATGATGGAAAAGCACTCCTTCAGCACCTCGTTTGAAACGACCTGCTCCAGGGAAGAGGCAATCAGTTCCAGATGACGGGCAATCGCCTCCTTATCAGGGGCATAGCCATACTTGGTAAATAGTTCCATATCGTGTTATCCTTTGATTTGAATCTTGAATCCTTCGTCCAGGAGGGGCTGCACCAGGGCACGCATCTCCTCCACCGTATATTTCCGAAGCCCCTGCTGCGGGGTTTCACGGTCGATCGTATAGACCATCACTTCCCGGGGGCGGAGCCGGCGGACGATGTCCATCCAGTCCCCCACCCAGTCTTCCGTCGCGAATCCGTCCCCTTTCAGGAACATCGTCTGCAAGACAAAGTTCCCTTCGAACCGCTCCAGGTCGCGGACGATGTCCTCCACATGGTAGGCACCGACCGGCTGGTTCACCAGTTTCGCCTGCGCATCCGTGGCCGCATCCAGTTTGAGGATGGGATTGTCCACCCTCCGAAGGGCCTGGAAAACGCCCTCACGCCAGGTTTTCGTTGCATTGGAAAGGACCGATACCTTCGCCTCCGGATAATACCGGTCGCGAAGCGCCAGGGTCAGGTCGATGATTTCAGGGAACTCGGGATTGAGCGTGGGCTCTCCGTCGCCGCTGAAAGTAATCGAATCAATGGGCGTTCCGGCCGCATGGCAGGCTTCCAGCTTGGCAGTCAAGGCCTTCCGTACGTCTTCCGCCGTGGGGATGGCCCGGTCGCCCTTGCCGTCCCGGTTCCAACCGCATTCGCAGTAGATGCAGTCGAAATTGCACAGCTTCCCTTCCTGGGGCAGCAGATTGATGCCCAGGGAGGAGCCCAGCCTTCTCGAAAAGATCGGACCGAAAACAGTGGTTTCGCGCATCATAGCCGTCTGGATTTGCTGGCTGCGGTCAGACATCCCGCCGCATCCAGGTTGTCAATCAGAACGAGGCCCGGCCGCTTCCCAGCCTCCAGGGTACCGAACTCACGCTTCGCGAGGAACTCGGCCCCGTTGCGGGACGCCCAGGTCAGGAGTTCTCCCAGCGGGACTTCCGGGAAATTCCGCTGGAGGCAATAGAGTTCGTCCACGATGACGAGGTCATCGTTGGACGAAAGGGAATCCGTGCCCACGCACACCTTGAGGCCATTCCGACGCATCAGGTCAATCGGGGGCAACGTATTATGGATGAACAGGTTCGATAACGGACAAACCGCAACATACGGATGATGCATCACAGCTTTCACGGCATCAATCCCCTCCTGGTCCATGCAGCATTCATGAACGAGCAGGATATGCTCGTCGAAGGGAGCTGGATGGCCTTCCAGCAGGCGGTCGATGAAATAAAGGAGGGATGACTTTCCCGTAACGGGCGGAACGCTCATCCCGGCCTTCACGCGGTTCTCCCACATCTTGCCGGAACCCGATTTGAGCATCTCCTCTTCCTCCTCCGTCTCCTCGCTGTGGAAAGACAGGAAGCCGGATTTCAAACCTTCCGTGCTCACGGCCGTCACCAGTTGAGGACTCATCGTATAGCAGGCATGCGGCGTAGGGGCGGCATCGATTCCGAAACCGTCGGCAACCTCCTTCAGTTTCCGGACGCCGTCCATCACGGCGTCGCAATCCTCCGGTTCGGTACCGAACACTTCCAGGAAGGTGCGGGTATACATCGGATGGGAGGCTTTGACCGCAAAGGAATCGGCACAGTTGGAGATATCGGCCATCGCCACGACGCCCTGGTCCCACAAGCTGTCCATCGCCACCCGGAGATCCCGGACCTTCTCGTCCATGGACTTGGTGTCGCGGAGTTCATTGATCTGGTCGATGAAGCCGGCCATCCCCGTCCCCTTGCGGAAAAGCCCCTTCATATAGGAAAGCTCGACGTGGCAATGGGCATTGACGAATCCCGGAGCCAAGGCTCCCTCATAGAAGACAGGCTCTGCAGAGGGGTCCCCGGACACTCCCGTCCGGATGATGGTGCCATCATCTTCCAACTCCACGAACCCGTTAACCAAGGGCTCGGCAGAAGTCAGCGGATAGACATATTTGGCGGCAATCCTTCTCATTTCTTTTCCTTCACTTCAACGCTTAACGGCTCTTGGGTTGCCTTCAGGGAATCCGCAGGGGCGGCGACAGAGTCCGGCCGGGCCTTCAGGGAGTCCGACGGAGTGGACAGGGAATCCACCACCGACAGCGTATCTTCCTGGGCCGGAACCAGCCGGAACCAGCCGGCATACCGGGAAGAGTCCCGCACTACGCGCGGCAGGCCCAGATAGAGCGAATCCTTGCTGAAAGGGGCGAGGATGGAGTCCATCGGAGGGCGTTTCATCCCCAGGAAACGGTCCATCCAGTCCAGATAACCGATTTCCTTTTCCAAGGCACCGGCTTCAGACTGCAACTTCTCCGCGACATCCCCCATAATCTTGGCAAAACGTTCCGGATCACCCAGATAATGGCTGACACTATGCAGATAATCGTCCGTATTGTACCCATAGCGGTTGAACACTGCCTCATAGACCAGCATCGTGTCCGCCCGGTTGCGAAGGACGCTGTTGTCACGGATCTGCTGGTCGGCAAGCAGCATGTCACAGTAGATATCCACCATCCTGGCACGGGGAATCACCCGCGGTCCCTGGCAGGAAACCGCGAGTACAGCGACAAGGAGCATCAGGATATGCAAATACTTCCGCATTACCGCAGGACAGCGCCGAATTCGTTCTTGAAACTGTTCAGGATCTTGTCCATCGTCTTCTCCACCTCGGCGTCCGTCAGGGTACGCTCCGGGTCCTGGAGGACAAAGTTCAGGGCATATTGTTTCTTGCCGAGGAGGATATTCTCACCGCGGTACACGTCGAACAGCGAAACGCTCTTGAGGAGCTTCTTCGCGGCACGGAACGCGGACTTCCGAAGGTCGGCATACTGCACGGACTCGTCCAGGAGGAGGGCCAGGTCACGGCGGACCTCCGGGAACCGGGGCAGTTCGGTGAAGGAGAACTTGTCCCGCTTCACCAACTGGAACAGGACCTGCCAGTTGATTTCGGCGGCGAACACCGGCTGCTTGATGCCGAAGCGCTTGGCCAGCACGGGGTTGACGGTGCCCAAGGTGGCCAGTACCTGCGGCTCCTTGCCGGGCAGGCTGTACACGATACCCTCGGCGAAGATGTCGGCCGGAGCGGCACTCGTGAAGAGCGTGGCCGGGTCGATACGGAAACGCTTCATCAGCAGTTCCACATAGCCCTTGAGCTGGAAGAAGTCGCTCTTCTGGGCCGGTGTACGCCAGACCTTGGCGGGCGCACCCGTAATGAACAGGGCAAAGTTCTGGTGTTCCTCGTAGCCTTCCAGCTTCGTGCCATCCTTTTCCGGAAGGCGCTGGTAGACAGAACCGTACTCGAAGGTCTTCATCGCGGAGACCTGGCGGTTGATGTTGTAGGCGATGACTTCCAGGCCGTTCAGGATGAGGGTCTGGCGCATCACGTTCAGGTCCTGGCTCAGCGGATTCACGATGCGGACGCAGCGCTCGGCCGGGAAGGTCTCGAGTTTGGTATAATACTCCTCCTTGGTGAGGGAATTGTTCATGGTCTCAGTGAATCCGTTGGCCGCCAGGAAGTTGGAAATGCCGTTGCGGATGGCTTCCGGTTCCGGGGACGGCGTGGCATTCACGCTCATCCGCAGGTTGTCCGGGAATTCGACGTTGTCGTAGCCATAGATGCGGAGGATCTCCTCCACCACGTCACACTCGCGGTAAACATCCACCATATAGGTCGGAGCCGCGACGAGGGCGCCGTTCGGACGCTTCTCCACGAATTCATAATTCAGGGCCTCCAGGATCTTCCCGATGGTACCGTGCCCGATCTTCTTGCCGATGAAGCCTTCGATGCGGTCGTAATCCAGGTCGATCCGCTTGCGGCCGATGGGCTCGGGATAGACTTCCTGGACCTTGCCGGCAATCTTTCCGCCGGCGAGTTCAAGGATAAGCAGGGCGGCACGCTTGGCGGCATATAGGGCGGCTTCCGGGTCGGCTCCGCGCTCGAAGCGGAAGGAAGCGTCGGTGGAAAGCTGCTGGGACTTGGCAGTCCTGCGGACCGATGCCGGATCGAAATAGGCACCTTCGATGAAGACATTGACCGTGCTGTCCGTCACGCCGGAATCGTCCCCGCCGAACACGCCCGCGATACACATCGGGCCTTCGGCGTCAGCGATGACCATGTCATTGGCGGACAGTTTGCGGGTAAGTCCGTCCAAGGTGACGATGGGCTCATCCTGAGCCGCACGGCGCACGATGACCTTTCCGCCGCGGATCTTGTCGGCGTCGAAAGTATGCAGGGGCTGACCGGTTTCGAAGAGGATGAAATTGGAAATATCCACCACGTTGTTGATGGGACGGAGGCCGATGGAGAGCAGCTTCTTCTGGAGCCACTCCGGAGAAGGAGCCACCTTCACACCCTTCACGGTAATGCCGGTGTAACGCGGAGCGCCCGTCGTATCAAGCACTTCCACGGGAATAGCCTCGCCTTCACCCTCAGCGAACGCCTCCACGGAGGGAAGGTTCAGTTTACAGGGAAGGTCGCGGGACTTGAGGTATGCATACACGTCGCGGGCAACGCCGATATGGGAGGCCGCGTCGATGCGGTTGGCCGTAATCTCATATTCGATGACGGATTCTTCCTTCAGGTGGAGGTATTCCTTCGCGGGGGTACCGACGACGGCCTCGGCCGGGAGAACCATGATGCCCTCATGGGAAGCGCCGATACCCAGCTCGTCCTCCGCGCAGATCATGCCGAAAGACTCCACGCCGCGGATCTTGGACTTCTTGATCTTGAAATCGCCCGGCAGGACCGTGCCGATGCGGGCGAAGAGCACCTTCTGGCCGGCCGCCACGTTCGGGGCGCCGCAAACCACGGTCACAGGCTCGGGAGAGCCGTCATTGACCGTCGTGATATGCAGATGGTCGGAATCCGGATGCGGGATGCACGTCAGCACCTCGGCCACCACCACGCCGGCGAGGCCGCCCGGGATCTCCTCCTGGAACTCCACACTGTCCACCTCGATACCGATCGAGGTCATCGCCTCCGCCACCTGTTCGGCGGTCAGGTCACATTCCAGATACTCTTTGAGCCAATTGTACGAAACTTTCATGGTATACTAACTTTCTATATCTTCTTTTCTGAACAAGGATTCCACGTATTCCTTCTTGTCGAACACCTTCAGGTCGTCGATCCCCTCCCCGATTCCGAGGAACTTGATGGGGAAACGGAACTGGTCCACGATGCCGACGACCACGCCACCCTTGGCACTGCCGTCCAACTTCGTGACAGCGAGGGCCGTGACGTCGGTAGCGCGGGAGAACTCCTTCGCCTGGACGAAAGCATTCTGGCCGGTGGAGCCGTCCAGCACCAGCAGCACCTCATGCGGCCCGTCGGGGACCACGCGGCGGATGACATTGCGGATCTTGGTGAGTTCGTTCATCAGGTCGATGCGGTTGTGCAAGCGTCCGGCCGTGTCGATCAGGACCACGTCGGCGCCCTTTGCGACGGCGGATTTCACCGTATCAAAAGCCACGGAAGCGGGATCGGAACCCATCGCCTGCTTGACGATGTCCACCCCGGCACGCTCCGCCCAGATGGTGAGCTGCTCGACCGCAGCAGCGCGGAAGGTATCGGCTGCACCGATGACGACCTTCTTTCCCTGCGCGGTAAGCATGGAGGCCAGTTTCCCGATGGTGGTGGTCTTCCCCACCCCGTTCACGCCTACGACGAGCATCACATAGGGTTTCTTCGAGAAGTCGAAAGGCTGCACCGGGGCGTCGTCCCCGTCGACATTGAGGAGCTTCCCGATCTCGTCACGGATCAGGTCAACGAGCTCGTCCATCGACACATACTTGTCTTTCTCCACCCGGTCCTCCAGGTTCTCGATGACCTTCAGGGTCGTGTCCACGCCCATATCCGAAGACAGCAGGGCCTCCTCCAGCGCATCCAGCACGTCGTCGTCCACCTTGGACTTGCCCACGATGGCCCGGCCCAGTTTCTGGAAGAAATTCAGGTTGGTCTTCTTGACCCCCTTGTCGAAAATACCCATTGGCAGTCCTTTTCTATTAACTTACAAATATAATCATTTTACAGGTACAAAAAAAGTGGTCCGCCGGGAAGGTGAACCACTTGATCTCAGGTGTGTGGAAGCGGGATTACTTCGCGTTGAAGAACTCCTTCTCCTTGCCCTGCTCGACGAGCTGCTCCACGAAAACGTAGGCGCCGGTCTTGGGGCTCTTTTCCATGCGGATGACCTTGACCATGTGCTT
>JAEEGF011881036.1_pt1 | contig 22746 bp, 24 predicted proteins | sample 9134171 | NCBI WGS metagenome assembly JAEEGF01 (sample SAMN16246542, study PRJNA631951) | gut metagenome | biome: gut microbiome; feature: rumen; material: AP-attached | host: Bos | place: Iran: Karaj | collected 2018-10
GCCCCGCAGAGATTTCGGAGACAGACCGAAAAGGGACTTCGGAGACCGCCCCAGGAGGGACTTCGGCGACAAGCCCCGCAGAGATTTCGGAGACAGACCGAAAAGGGACTTCGGAGACCGCCCCAGGAGGGACTTCGGCGACAGGCCTCGTCGTGACTTCGGCGACAGACCGAAAAGAGACTTCGGAGACCGTCCCCGCCGCGACTTCGGAGACCGCCCCAAGAGGGATTACAAGGATCGTTCTTTTTCCAATTCCGGAAGCAAGTCCGATTCTTGAACCATCCTTATTTAAAACTTTGGGAGGTTTCATCCTCCCATTTTTTGTTTTGATATTTGAACCAGTTTTTGTCTTCAACGATGTATATTTCTGTTTAATGAGTTGTCAATATAATCCAAACCTTTAAAAGTAAAATAATGACGTGTCAACATTATGGTAAGTGGATATGGCGCAATCGAGCATGGGGGAAACTTGCCGAACGATACGGAAGGGGTTCCCGAGAACAGATTAGAACTTGCAGAGACCTATCAGAAGATCGCCAACATCTACAAAGGTATGGGATTGTACAAAGAGGCCATTGCCAGCTTCGAGAAGTCTCTCGATGTGCTGCTGGTTTCCTGTCCGGAGAACCGTCCAGATCTAGGTGATATATATCATGGAATAGGCGAGTGCTGCAACTGTCTGGGAATGCATCAGCAGGCTCTCTCCAGCTTCGAGATTGCGCTAGATGCCTATAACGAGGATTCATCCCACCGCAGCTCAGTGATTGCTTCCGTCCATTACAAGATCGGATGCACTCTGGAGGCTATGGGCATTAGCGATGAGGCCTACGAACGCTACATCATCGCTCTCGACATCTGGAAGCGCTCATGCACCGGTAACATGGCCATGATCACCGATGCCAACTGCAGGGTAGGAAGGTTCCTCATGTCTATCAGATGCTTCTCCAAGGCCCATAAGAACTTGAAGGAGGCTCTCGAAGGCGCCAAGGCCATGGGCATGATGGAAGATCCTTGGACAGCTTCGATCTACAACAACCTGGGCATATGCTGTTGGCACATCAAGAAGCACGAAGAGGCCGCCGAGTGCTACAGGAACGCCCTCAGGATATGGTTCGTCACCCTTCCCAGGAACCATCCGTTCATTCCGGCCCTCTACCAGAACATCGGGTTCTTCTATTCCGACATGGGATGGTACGAGGAGGCCCTGGACAACTACGTCAAGGCGCTGGACCTGAAGCTGACCCAGTCTTCCGAGGATTACACCGGAATCGTCACCATCTATGAAGGCATGGGCGTCTGCTACTTCCGCATGCACATGTACGAGAAGGCTATGGATTACTACCGCAAGGCCCTGGATACGATCATGTCCTCGATCCCGGAGGAGACCGAAGGCATCGGATTCTTCAGGGACAGGATAAGCCAGGAGTATGCAGAAGCCGACCAGGCGCGCATGTACAGATGAGGTGTAATATTTATAGGACAAAGAGTGGCATTAATTGTTACTCGAGCAGTAATAATTAATATCCATCTTTTGCTATCCGACTCTCGTGAGAAGGATAGCGATCTACGGAAAAGGCGGGATAGGGAAATCCACAACATCTTCGAACATCACCGCGGCCCTCTGCGAGCGTGGGCTCAAGGTCATGCAGGTCGGGTGCGATCCGAAATCGGACTCCACCAGGCTCCTCCTCAACGGGAAGGCTGCTCCGACCGTGCTGGATTCCATCCGCGACGGAGGGTCGCCCACTCTCGATGACATCGTCTCCGAAGGCTACGGAGGCGCCCTCTGCGTCGAATGCGGAGGGCCCAAGCCCGGCACAGGATGCGCCGGTAGAGGGATCATAGCCGCTTTTGAGACTCTTGAAAGGCTCGGCGCCGTGGAGCGCTACAATCCGGACGTCATGATATACGACGTTCTCGGAGACGTCGTCTGCGGAGGCTTCGCGATGCCCATCCGCAACGGATACGCCAACGACATCTTCGTGGTCACCTCCGGAGAGATGATGTCGCTCTACGCTGCAGGGAACATAGTCTCCGCCGTGAGGAGCTTCTCCGACAGCGGGTATGCCAGGTTCGGCGGATTCATACAGAACTCCAGGAACGTCAAGGACGAGACCCGCAAGGTCAAGGAGGCCGCTGAGGAGCTGGAGACCGAGGTCATCTCGATCATCCCCAGGTCCGACACCGTTCAGGAGTGCGAATCCAGGTCGATGACCGTCATTGAGGGCGCTCCCGATTCCGAGCAGGCGAACATCTATCGCAGCCTGGCCTCCTCCCTGCTGGAGCGTTCCAAGGACGCCGCCGGCGGGCTCAAGGGATTCTGAGGGATGGTACATGGTTATCGGATCCTATCTGTTCACCGTACTGCATGACGAACGCCAGCAGCCTTCCGGCATCGCGGAGGCGATGCGATGGAGGCCCTGGTTCTGGACATGACCCACGGCGGCTTCATAATCGCCGAGCGCCTGGTGGATCTCGGATGGAAGGTCTCCTGCGTGGACGTGTACCACAACTCCACCGAGGAGTGCAGGGAGAGGCTCGAGGCGAAGGGGCTGAAAGCTCTGGACGAGTCCCCTTCGGGTCATTTCGATGTGGTCCTTATGCCCGCGCACTGTCCCGATTCATTCATAGGCGATGCAGTCTGCGACAAGAGGATGACGTTCACCGAGGCTGTCGGCATGCTGATAGACGACGATCTTCCGTTCAGGATCGAGGTCACCGGGGTCAAAGGGAAGACCAGCACATGCTACCTGGTAGCCCACGCTTTGAGTTACATCGGGAAGAAGGTGTTCCTTCATTCGTCCCGCGGCCAGGGCCCATACGAGGGCACCCACAAGGTCACTGCATGCAGGAGCATAGCGCCTCCGTTCATCCTGGAGCTGCCTGAGAAGGGCTATGACGTGGTCATCTCCGAGGTATCCTTGGGAGGGAGCGGGAAGGCGGACATCGCGGTCATCACGAACCTGGTGGACGACTACGGCATCGCCAAGAACACCAGGAAGGCCTCCGAAGCCAAAGCTCAGGCCCTGACCTCCAAGGTGAACATAGTCAGAAAGGACGAGGAGGACCTCTGGAGCAGGCTCAGGCCGGACGTCAGGCTCTCAACGTATTCAGACAACTGTCGCGTCATAGGGGTCCAGAAGTTCGGCGAGCCTCTGAGGATAGAGTTCACATACGCCGGCAGGAAGGCCCAGGCCCTCTTGGACGGCTCCTACCTGTCCAGGCAGTATCTGCCCTCAATCGATATCGCGTTGAAGGTCCTGGAGGCTTTGGACGTGCCTCTGGAGGACGTCATCGGCTCCTTGGAATCGTTCAGAGGAGTTCCCGGAAGGGGGGAGGTCTCCGGAAAGGAAGGCTGCTGGAGGATCACCGAGAGGAACCCCGGGATCTCCCACATCTCCATCGGGATGACGATGGGCTGCCTCAAGGAGCTCGGCGTTCTGGACGGATGCTTCGTGGTGGTGGACCCCGTGAGCAAGAAGGTATGCGACAAGATGAAGGCCCCGCTGATCAGGGAGGTGCTGGACAGCTACGGGGTCGAGTATGCGATCACCGATGGCAAAGGGGAGCAGATGGACACCTCCGGGCATCCTGTGGTCGTCACATTCGTGAAGGAGGCCTGGCAATGAGGATCATCCATCCGCGCCCGAACCCTATAGTCGCCGCCATGTACACGCTCAGGGACCTCAACGTGGACGTCATCGTCGTGCACGGCCCGGCTGGGTGCTGCTTCATGGCGTCGAGGATGCTGGAGGAGGCCGGCGTCAGAGTGGTCACCAGCGGCCTGAAGGACGACGACCTCATCTTCGGGGGGATGAAGCCTCTGGTGGAGACTCTGAAGATGGCCTACGACAAGTTCAAGCCCAAGGTCATAGCCGTTATCGGGACCTGTTCCAGCATGATCATCGGGGAGGACATGGGAGCCGCCATAAGGCAGGCCAACCTCGACTGCACGGTGTTCCCCGTGGACTGCCACGGATGCACCGGGGACAACACCACCGGGGCCATACTAGCCCTGGAATCGGCCAACGCCGCCGGCCTGCTCTCCGATGAGGAGAAGGACAGGCAGGTATCGCTGATGAAAGCGGCCACCTCCATGGAGAAGAGGGTCGGAATGGCGGGAAGGGAATATCTCTCGCCCACAAGGGGCCCTACGAAGCTGTCCGCGGCCAACAGGATGATGAACGCCTTGAGGGACGGGAAGAAGGTCTGCTGCGTCATGCTGGCCAAGAAGGAGCTGGCGTTCCGCTTCGCAGACATGTTCCTCGCTCTCCACCAGGCCCAGCAGAAGCTAGGTGGAGACCTACTGCTTCTGGGAAACCTCGACGTCAACCTCGGTCTTCCGAGGATCAGGGGCTACGCCGAATCCATAACGTCGGAGCTCAAGGAGAACGGGGTGGAGTTCGAGGTCGTGGGCGGTCTCGACGAGTACGCTCTATTGGGAGACAGGATGAAGGAGAAGGTCGAAGACTACAGTCCCGACCTGCTGATCGTCATCGGGATACCCCACGCCTACCCCGAGCTGAAGGAGGGCCAGATACTGGTCACCGATCAGCCCAGGCAGCTGGCGAACTACCTATCCATGGGACTGGACGCGGTCGGGGAGATAGCCTCCCATTCCATGGTGATGGGCGCCAAGACCATAGTTCCCCTGGAGACTGGCGATACGATCAGGGAGCTGCTCGAATGAAAGGCCTGGTCATAGCCGGCGCAGGAAGCGGCGTCGGGAAGACCTCGATAGCGACCGGGATAATGTCGTCCCTCTCGAAGGCGATGAAGGTCCAGCCGTTCAAGGTCGGACCCGACTTCATAGATCCGATGTATCACACCGTGGCTACCGGCAGGCGTTCCAGGAACCTGGACACCTACATGGTCCCGGAGGATAAGCTCCGCGGAGTGGTGGGCTCGTCCTCAAAGGATGCGGACATCTGCATCGTGGAAGGGGTGAGAGGCCTTTACGAAGGATTGTCCGGAACCTCCGACCAGTGCTCCACGGCGGAGATGGCCAAGATACTGGGTCTTCCTGTGGTTCTGGTTATGGACGTCCGCTCTCTCACGAGGTCCGCCGCCGCCATGATTAACGGCCTGATGTCCTTCGATCCCGGCGTCAACGTGCGCGGAGTCATTCTGAACAACGTCTCCGGGAAGCAGCATGAGGACAAGCTCAGGGAAGCCATCGGAAGGTACTGCGACGTGGAGATCGTCGGCGTGGTCCATCGCCACGAAGGATGCGAGCTCAAGAACAGGCACCTCGGTCTGAAGACTGTCGACAGCTCCTCCGAGGAGGACGTCAGGAAGCTGGAGGCCCTTGTTGACGACCTGGACGTGGATGCTCTGATGGGCATATGCGAGTCCAGCGAGGTCGATCTTCCTCAAGGCTCCCCTTACACCGAGCACGAAGCCGGAGCCAAGGTCGCAGTCCCTCTGGACGATGCATATTGCTTCTACTACAGCGAGAATCTCGAATGCCTCGAGGCGGCCGGTATGACTATAGTGAACTTCAGCCCTCTGGCCGGCGACCCTTTGCCGGATGCGGACATGTACTATCTAGGCGGAGGATATCCGGAGGTGTACGCCAACCGCATCTCGGAGAACAAGGATTTCCTGGAAGGCTTGAAGGCGGCATCGGACGAAGGGCGTCCCATCCTGGGAGAGTGCGGAGGCCTGATGACCATGTGTAGGACTATAGTCCAAAAGGACGGAAGCAGGCATCCCATGGCCGGCATATTCGATGCGGATGCCGTCATGTGCGGAAGGCACGGCCCGAAGTACGTGATCGCCAACCCCACGGGATCCAACCCTCTGTTCAAGGAGAAGGTGAGAGGCCACGAGTTCCATTACTCCGAGCTCGACATCCATTCCTCGTACGGCTTCGGCTTCAACATGGAGCGCGGGTATGGCATCAAGGACGGCATGGACGGGCTCTGCATCAAGAACTCCTTGGGAGAGTACATGCACCAGAACGCCCTGTCGGTGGACGACTGGGCGAAGACGATGGTGGAAAGGATAGAATGAAGAAGAGGCGGGGAACCCCGCCCCTGGTTTCAGCAGAATTTTACCTTGTCGCTCTCGAGGACTTCGTTCCAGAGCCTGATGGTCTCCTGAGCGTCCTCCTCGTCCATTATCTGGATGGCGAATCCGGCGTGGACGACGGCCCAGTCACCGACCTTGGCCTCGACCATAGAGAGGTTGGCCTGCCTCGTGGCTCCGCCGAAGTCGACGTTCCCCATGTCGCCTTCAATGCTCACAATCTTGCCAGGTATCGCTAGACACATGATATCATCCTGAAATCAGCTTAATTATCGCTTCCGCAGGCTCGCCGTTGGATTCGGAGAGGGCTTTCACGGCCGCATCGCGTTCGCAACCCGTCTGGCTCATGACGAGCTCGATGTCCTCGTCGCTGAACGTGGGGGTCTCCACCGCGGTCTCGCCTTCTCCGATGGCCCTTACGGTCTCGGGTCCGGTGACCTGGTAGCTCTTCCCGCCGGGCATCTCAATGCAGATGACGTCGGCTGCCTTGATCACAGTCTCGCTCGTCTTGGTCCTTATAACGACCTCCACGACGTCAGGGATGGCGGTCTGCTTGATCCCCATCTTCTTCATCGCCTGTTTCATCTGGCGGTCGTTCATCTTCATTCCCGGCATCATGACACTCCCACTGTCGGCATTCCATTTAAATTAACTCCTTTGAGACGGCTTCTTTGAGAGCTGTGAGGACGTCTTCCGCGATCGATGCGTCGGGAACTCCTCCCTGCGAGAAGTCCGGCTTTCCTCCGCCCCTTCCTCCGAAAGCCTTCAGGCAGTCGCCGAGGATGGCCTTGCAGTCCACGGCCTTGTTGCCGGAAGCCAGGACCACGGAGAGCGTCTCTCCGACGGAGACGAGGGCCGCGACGCCTCCCTTGGACTTGATCGATTCCGCGGCCTCCGCGAGGGCGTTACGGTCTCCTCCGGGGACGACAACGGCCAATACGGGGCATCCGTTGACGTCCTCGGGCTTGGCGTTGGAGAGGATGTCCTTGGAGGCGGACTTTAGGAGCCTGCGGTCCAGCTCCAGCTCGTGCTTCATGTTGGCTACGGCGCGAGGGGAGTCCTCCGCCTTGCATCCGATGGTGTCGATCATCTCCAGAGCGGAGATGGCCAGAGCGGTCGCGGCGTCCTTGGCGGCGTCCCCGATCTTGAAGTGTATCGCCACCCCGTCCTTCCCTGCGGAGACCTTCCTGTCCACGGTGATGAATTCCAGCTCGGAGGTCTCCATGACGTGGATCCCGCTGCACGCGGAGAGGTCTATGTCCCCTATCGCGACGACGGAGATCTCCTCGTCCTCCGCGATCCTGTCCAGCTTTATCCTGACCTTCTCCAGGTCGGGGTCGTCCCTGTCCATGATGGTCTTGGTGACCGGGAGGTTGTCCCTGATGGCCTGGTTGGCGAAAGCCAGAGCGGCGCGGATCTGCTCCCAGGTGAGGTCCTGGTTCACGATGACGTACTTGCTCTCCGGCGAGATGTAGATCTTCGTAATCGTCAGCTCGGGGCACTGCCTCTTCAGGGAGCAGAACAGGAGATGCTCCCCGGTGTGTCCTTGCATAAGGTCGAAGCGCCTGTCCCAGTCGACGCTGCACCAGACCATGTCGCCTTTCGCGAGGTCGTTGCCAGGGACAACGTGGACTATGTCCTTGCCCTTGTAATGGACGTCTGTGACCCTGCGGTCGCGGATGCTGCCGGTGTCGCACACCTGGCCTCCTCCGCCCGGATAAAACGCGGTGGTGTCGAGGACGACCTCGTCACCTTCGACGGAGACGACCTCCGCCTCGAAGTTGAATAGGTATCCGTCCCGCCTGAAAATCTCGTCGGTCATTGTATCACTGCTCTGTCTAAGCGTGAGATAATAAATATCCTTTAAGGCTATGCTCTCCGAGATTCCATGGGCCTCGAAGGATACGACGAACTGGACAAGCGCATCATCGAACTTCTGAGCACGTCCAGCCAAGGCTCTTACAGGCAGATTGCCAAGACCCTCGACGTCCATCCATCCACGCTCATCCAGAGGGTCAAGAACCTGGAGTCCAGAGGAGTCATCCGCGGATACCGCGCCAACATCGACTACATGAAGCTCGGGTTCGAGTTCATGGGCGTGGTCAACGTCAACGCGTCCGATGTGATCGCGGTCCAGGACAAGATCTCGAAGATACCCCAGGTGGTATCCGTCTTCGACGTCACCGGCGACAGCGACTGCATGGCCTGGATAGCCTGCATCGACAGGGAGGAGTTCTCCTCGGTCGTCAAGAAGATAAACTCCATCGAGGGGGTCACCAGGACGAACACCTCGGTAATCATGGACATCAAGAAGGACCCGTTCTCCTACATCCCGCCTATACTGTGACGCAGCCCCTTTTATAGGCGTCCATGCGGGCTTCAAGCCGTTGAAATCGTCCGACTATACTTTATAGTGCTTGCAGAATAGCGAGGCTCATTTACAGGTGCTCTTATGAGAAGAACAAACACATGCGGCGATCTGAGGATGTCGGACCTCGGAAAGAAAGTATGCCTGCAGGGATGGGTCAGGTTCTCCAGGGACCACGGAGGAGTCGCTTTCATCGACCTCGCCGACAGGTACGGTATCACCCAGGTCGTCTTCGACCCCGAGGACCTTCCCGCAGGGGCCGACAAGGACGCCATCGCGGCAGAGATGTCCAAATTCACGCGCGAATGCGTGGTATCCATCGATGGAATCGTCAGGAAGAGGGTCGAGGGCACCGACGACTCCAGGAACCCTACCGGCGAGATCGAGGTCCTCATCACCAGCGCGGAGCTTCTGAACACCTCCGTCATGCCTCCCTTCGAGCTCGGAGACCAGAAGGAGGGGGTCCTTCCCAACGAGGACGTCCGTCTGAAGTACAGATATCTCGACCTCAGGAGGACCGAGATGATCCAGGCCATGGAGTTCAGGAGCAAGCTCGTGCACCTCGCGAGGCAGTACCTCGAGCAGAACGGGTTCCTAGAGATCGAGACCCCTATCCTCGGAAGGTCCACCCCCGAAGGAGCCAGGGACTACATCGTCCCGTCCAGGGTCCATCCCGGAACCTTCTACGCCCTTCCCCAGTCCCCTCAGCAGTTCAAGCAGATGCTGATGGTCGCGAGCATGGACCGCTACTACCAGGTCGCCAGATGCTTCCGCGACGAGGACTCCAGGAAGGACAGGCAGCCCGAGTTCACCCAGCTGGACCTGGAGATGTCCTTCGTCGACATGAAGGACATCCAGGACATGATGGAGGGATTGGTCAGCTACGTCTGGAAGGGGCTCTACGGAAAGGAGCTCCAGACCCCGTTCCCCCACATCGGATACCGCGACGCCATGGAGAGGTTCGGATCCGACAAGCCCGACATGAGGTACGGGCTGGAGTTCGTCAAGCTCACAGAGGTCGTCAAGGACGCTCCGTATAAGATCTTCCAGAACATCCTGGCGGAGGGCGGAATCGTCGCCGGAATGAACCTCAAGGCCGACATCGCCGGCGAGAAGGTCGGAAGGAACGACGTCGACCGCTACATCAAGTACGCCAAGAAGGTCGGGCTCGGAGGGCTCACCTGGATGAGGTGCGTGGACGGAAAGCTGGAGAGCAACATCGTGAAGTACTTCACCCCCGAAATCCTCGAGAATATCAAGAAGACCATGGGAGCCGAGGAGGGCGACCTGCTGTTCATCATCGCAGGGCCCTGGAAGGCCACCTACGAGGGCGGAGGATTCCTCAGGAAGAAGGTCGCGGAGGACCTCGGACTCGTGCCCGAGGACGTCTTCCAGTTCTTCTGGATGGACCAGTGCCCCATGTACGAGGTCGACCCTGTCTCCGGCAAGTGCGACGCGTTCCACCACCCGTTCGTCCTCCCCGAGGGAGACCCCATGGACGAGAACGTCGGCGGAGCCTGCTTCGACCTGTGCCTGAACGGTAACGAGCTCGGATCCGGTTCCTTGCGTATCCACAACGTCGAGATGCAGAGGCAGGTGTTCCACAAGCTCGGGCTCGACGACGAGAGGATCGAGAGGAACTTCGGCTACTTCGTGGAGATGCTCAGCTACGGAGCGCCTCCCCACGGCGGAATCGCCATCGGAGTGGACAGGCTGTGCGCCATCCTCCTGAACAAGGAGTCCATCAGGGACGTCATCGCGTTCCCCAAGAACAAGAGGGCGGTTTCCCTACTGGACGGCTCGCCCTCCAAGGTCGACGACGACAAGCTCGAGGAGCTCCAGATCATCTCCCTCGCAGGAGACCTGGACATCGGCGACATCGACGAGACCGAGATCGAATGATCAATCAGGGGCTCCGGCCCCTCAAACCCTCCTTACTGCTTTTTATCGCCCTACATCATCGCCCCGGCCATGGAGCTCCATCCGTCCATCGTGCCTGAATGTCTGAGGGCCTTCTTCGAGGAGAATCCCAGGGTGCTGCTGGCGTTCTCCGGAGGCACGGACTCGTCATATCTGCTGTTCGCGGCTGTGGCGAGCGGAGCGGACGTCGTGGCGTGCACAGCCAAAGGCCCTTTCCAGCCCGATTTCGAGACCGAGGATGCTCTCTCGTTTGCCAAGGCGCTGGGGGTAAGGCATTCGATAGTCCTCGTGGATCCCCTTTCCCATTCAGGGATATCGGCCAACGGACCGGACAGATGCTACCTGTGCAAGAGGATGCTGTTCGGGAGGCTCTGCGAGATCGCAGACAACGAGGAAAGATGCCTCATAGACGCCACCAATGCATCCGACGATCCTTCATCTAGGCCCGGTATGAGGGCGCTGGACGAGCTGGGAGTGGTGTCTCCGCTGAGGATATGCGGGATCGCCAAAGCGGATGTCAGGAGGCTATCCAGGGAATCGGACCTGCCGTTCGCCGACAAGCCGTCCAACTCCTGTCTGGCCACGAGGATTTCCACCGGGACGGCGATCACGGCAGAGGCGCTGGAGAGGGTGGAGAGATCCGAGGACGAGATTCGCGGATTGGGATTCTCGGGATTCCGCGTCAGGGACAGAGGCGACCAGTGCATCCTCGAGATACAGGACCATGATAAAGTGGCCCTTGACAACAATATCTCGGAAGTCGAATCCATTCTCAATAAGTACTATTCTGGGATATCATACGGTCGGAGGCCATCGGAATGAACACGCTGCAGATCCTACAGGACGTCAGAGATGGAAAGCTGTCCCCGGAGGATGCAGAGGTCATGCTGAAGGCCGAGCCGTTCGTGGAGCTGGGCTATGCCAAGCCCGACACCCACCGTCGCATCAGGCAGGGAGCCACCGAAGTCATATACGGAGCGGGGAAGACGCCCGAGCAGACTGCAGGGATCGTGAAAGCGCTCATGGAAGGTGGCGCAGGATGCGTTCTCGTCACCCGCACCCCCGGTGAAACAGCCAGTCTGATCAAGGAACGCTATAGCGATACCGAACATCATCCGGACTGCGGGATAGTCATCGTCGGCAAGAAGCCCGAGCCGTCGAAGAACAGCCTGGTCTGCGTCGTATCCGCAGGCACCAGCGACATGAAGGTAGCCGAAGAAGCCGCGTTCACAGCCGAGGCCGAAGGCAGCAGGGTCGTGAGGATATACGACGCCGGGGTGTCGGGGATACACAGGCTGCTGTACAAGACCGACGACCTTCTCAGAGCCAGGGCTGTGGTGGTCGTGGCAGGCATGGAAGGCGCTCTGCCGTCCGTGGTCGGAGGGCTCGTGGACGTTCCCGTTCTGGCCGTTCCTACGTCCGTGGGATACGGAGCATCGTTCGGAGGGGTCACCGCATTGCTGTCGATGATGAACTCCTGCTCCAGCGATGTCAGCGTGGTGAACATAGACAACGGGTTCGGAGCCGGATACATAGCCAGCATGATAGACAGGAGGAGCGCGCCGTTATGAGGACGATTTATCTCGATTGTAATGCTGGTGCTTCCGGCGACATGATGCTCGGAGCCCTTTGCGGGCTTCTGGACGACCCCTTCGAGCTCGAGGACATGGTCAAGGCTGCTGGGATACCTCACGTGGAGGTTCGCGTGGAGAAGGCCGCTGTGGCGTCCGTATCGGGGAACAAGGTCCATGTCACAGTCCATGGCGAGGAGGAGCATCAGGACGATTCCCATCACCACCATCACCATCACAGCACCCAGGGGAGCATCAAGGACGTGATCTCGAGCTTGAGCGTCTCCGAGAACGTCAAGAGGCATGCCCTCGAGATATACGGCTCGATAGCTTCCGCAGAGGCTGAGGTTCATGGAAGGCCTGCGGACGAGGTCCATTTCCATGAGGTAGGAGCCCTGGACGCTGTCGCAGACGTCGTCGGAACGTGCATGCTGATGGAGAAGCTGGGTGCGGAGAGGATAGTCGCATCCCCTCTGAGGACCGGTTTCGGCCATGTCCATTGCGCCCATGGGATCCTTCCTGTTCCAGCGCCGGCCACGGCCATCCTGCTGAAGGGGATCCCGGTCTACGCAGGCGACGTCGAAGGCGAGTTCACCACCCCCACCGGCGCCGCTCTCGTCTCTCATTTCGCGCAGGAGTACGGTAGGATGCCCCTGATGTCCTACGACAAGGTCGGAACAGGCTTCGGGAGCAAGGAATCCGAAGGGATCGCCGACATGCTCCGCGCCTTCCTGGGAGAATCCGATCCCGGGATGCCGACGATGACCCAGATCGAATGCAACCTCGACGACATGACGCCCGAGGACATCGGCGAAGCCATCGCCGCCATAATGAACGAGGGGGCTCTGGATGTCGGAGTCCTGCCGATAACGATGAAGAAGGGCCGTCCTGGACATCTGATGATTGTTCTGTGCAAGGACGTCGACAGGGAGCGCATGGCGAGGTCAGTCATCCTCCACACGTCCACGATAGGCGTTCGCATGCACAGGTGCGAGAGGGTAGAGTTAACTTCCAGGTTCGAGACTGTATCGACCGTATACGGCGATGTCAGGGTCAAGATATCCGAGGGACACGGAATGTCGAAATGGAAGCCGGAGCACGACGACATCGCCAAGGCGTCGGAGCGTTCAGGGGTCTCCCAGGAGGAGGTCCGCCGCGAAGTCATCCGTTCCAAGCGGTGACCCTTCTAGTTCCTAATTGCAAAAATCCTCGATAAATCGTGGAATAATTCACAGATTGCAAAAATCCTCGATTAATAATGGATTTATACAGCAATGGGCATCATCAATCATGGAGAGGTATCTCGAAAGGAGGAGCTACATAGAGCGTATCAGCGCCGGCCGTGGAGATACGGACGTCATCAAGGTGATAACAGGGATGAGACGTTGCGGAAAAACCGTCCTCCTTCAGATGTATTCCGATGAACTGATCAAGACCGGTGTTCCGAAAGAGAACATCATCCAGGTGAATTTCGAGAATTTCGAGTATCAGGGGATAAAGGACAAGGACCTTTTGAACGAGTTCCTTTCGAAAAGAATCACGACGGACGATCCGTATTATGTCCTTCTGGACGAGATCCAGAATGTGGAGGGATGGGAGCTCACCTTGTCCGGATTGGTGTCGATGGGCAACTGCGACGTTTACATAACTGGTTCTAATTCGGATATGCTTTCATCGAAACTGGCTACCCACATCTCCGGACGCCATGTCGAGATTCGTGTATTTCCGCTGTCTCTATCCGAATTCATGAGGATGCACGAGTACTCAGATGGAGAGGCGGCGATGCGGGATTATCTCGAATACGGAGGCCTCCCCGGAATAGACCTGTCCAGAGGTTCGAGGTATGTGATGGATTATCTTGAAGGCGTCTACAGCACCATCGTGATAAAGGACGTCCTGAGACATGTGAACGTGAGGGATCCTTCGAAGGTGAGGGCGATCGCCAGGTTCCTGTTCTCCAACATAGGGAACATAACCAACAAAGCCTCCATAGCAAAGGAGACGGGTCTGTCCGAATCGACGGTAGGGATGTACCTGGATGCGATGGAGGAGGCGTTCCTGGTTCTCCAATGCAATCGGTACGACGCCGTGGGCAAAAAGCTGCTGAGAACCAATTCCAAATACTATGTCATGGACCTCGGTCTCAGAAAGGCAGCGTTGGATCTGGCTGCCGGGACCGACTTGAGCAGGCCACTCGAGAACGTAGTCTATGTCGAGCTCTTGAGAAGAGGGTACAAGGTGAGAGTGGGCAGCTACAGGAATTCAGAAGTGGATTTCATAGCATCCAGAGACGGCGAGATCGAGTACTATCAGGTATGCCAGACCCTGATGACGGACGGTACGAGGGAAAGGGAGACCAGGGCTTTGATGCGTCCTGCGGACAGCTATCCCAAGACGGTGCTGACGCTGGACCGTTTCGGACTGGGCAATGATAATGGAATCATGATCAGAAACGTTGTGGATTGGCTTCTGGAACGATCTCATGCCTCATGATGCCGAATATGCCTTCGGTGATGGCGGCATCACGGGCCGAGGCTGGTTATCGGGACGACGTATACCCCGTCCTCCCTGCGGTAGGCCAGGCTTCCAGTGCCGGTCAGGACGCACATAACCGAAGGTCCCGATCCCGGCTCCTTGCTCTCCATGGAATCCCTTATCTTCAGGAGGTTTGCGGCGGCTGTATCCGCAGAGTTCTGGCCCAGCTTTATCTCGAATGCCCCCCACCCTTTTCCTGGCATCTCCACGACGGCGTCTATCTCTTTCCCGCTGTGGTCGCGGTAATGGTGCAAGGATCCTCCCGAAGCTTGGGCGTATATCCGGAGATCCCGTTCGCAGAGCGATTCGAACAGGAGGCCCATTGTCTTGAGGTCGGTGGAGAGCTCTTTCGTACCGATCTCCAGTGCGGCGGCCGCGAGGGAAGGGTCCGCCAGATGCCGTTTCGGAGCCTTTCCGACCCTGTACGAGGACCGGCGGTGGGGATTGTACGCAGGCTGGTCGTCTCTGAGATATAGCCTTTCGAAGATGTCCATGTAGTCGGACACCGTCTCGTCATCTATGCTTTCGGATTCGAACTCTTTGATGTCCGAGGCTATCCTGGATTTGGAGGCCATAGTGCTCTCGTTCCTGGCAAGGGAACGTAGCGTACGGCGAAGCCCTTCGACATTCCTTCTTTTACCGTCGATCTTCTGCGCGTCCACGCCGCAGACTCTGTGCATGTAGCTGCCCATCGCTAGTTTCACCTGATCCTCTTTCAAGGACAGATTGCCCGGCCACCCTCCCCGGACGATCAGCCACGCCAATTCTTCGAGGCTGCACGACTTCCCCTTGGACATCTCGAACGACCCGTCGAAAAGGCTCGGCAGAGATGTCGACCCGAGGGAATCCTTCGATTCGAAGAGGGACATGGGGCGCATCCTTACGCTGATGATGCGCATTGCTCCCGAATGCATGAGCGATCCCATGTCTACTGAAGACGACCCGCTCAGTATGTAGCTCCCTTTGGAACCGTCCAAGTCTACGGAGTAGCGAACCGCATCCCAAATCCTGGGTACTTCCTGCCACTCGTCTATCAGATGCGGGCGTTCTCCCTTCAATACAGCCGCAGGGTCCATGTTAGCAATTTCACGATTGATGAAATTGTCAGCAGGGTCCACCAGTGAGAACTCGCTGTTAGCGAATTTCCTGGAACACCATGTCTTTCCACATGATTTCGGGCCTTCTATGCTCACAGCTCCTGCGGCTTTCATGGCGGTGCAGACCTCTTTCTCTATGAGCCTCGGGAGATATCCGTCAGGTTCCAGGGTCATATTTGGTTATCACCAAGGGTGTATAAATCAAATACCGCAAGTTTCATCGGTTTTAGACCGCAAGTTTCAAAGGAACGTCGTGAAGTCCGAGATCTCCTTGCTCTGAAAGTGGAGCGGACCAGGCTCGCAGTCCTCCGCGGCGTATCCCACGGGAAGGATGTGCATGAGGACGAGGTCGTCCGGGATCCCGAACGCCTCGCAGATGGGTTTCGGATCGAAATATCCGACCCAGCAGGTGCCCAGACCGAGGTCCGTGGCCTGGAGCATCATGTGGTCCGTGACTATGGACGTGTCCGTCTCCGCGATGTCCCTTCCGGTGAACCTGCTTATCCAGGACTCTCCCTTCTTGGCGAACACCAGCATCACGACGGGGGCTCCGAAGATCATCATGCACAGCTCGCTGATCTTCTTCACCGCTTCGGGGGATCTGAGGACGTAGATCCGCTGGCCCTGCTTGTTCTTCCCCGTAGGGGCGAGCCGGGCGGCCTCGAGCATCTTCTGGATCTTCCAGTCCTCGACAGGCCGGTCGCTGTACTTCCTGACGGAGTACCGCCGCCTGATCACGTCCTCGAACTCCACCCGTTCACATCCTCGACTCGATGGCCTTCTTGACCGCTTCCACGACCTCCGCGGAAGAGAACTTTCCTCCGCTCTGCTTCATGACGAAGCCGATCGCCTTGTTGGCGGCCTTCTCGTTCTTGGCGTAGTCCGCTATGATGGCGGGGTTCTGGTCCAGGAACTCGTTGACCATCTTGTCGAGGTCTCCGGAGGCCCCCTTCACGGATTCGGCCGACTCGCCGGTCATGGCGCACTTGATCTCCAGGGCGCACTCGGTGTCGGTGATCTCTCCGTTGGCGAACTTCCTGATGATGGGGATGACGTCGTCGGGGATTCCTCCGCGGGCCTCCATGGTCTTCCATCCGGCGCTGACAGGGCCGGACACCCACTTCACCGCGTTATGGACTCCCAGCTCCTTGGCGACGGTCTCGAAGGTCTCTGCGAGGCTTACGGAGGTCGTGACGAGCTGCTTGGCTGCTTTTTGTTCTATGCCGTACTCGTGGGCGAGCCTGAGGGCCATCTTCTGGGGGCTCTCCTTGATCTTGATGGCGTCGGCCATCTCCTTCAGGTGGTAGATCCCCAGGTCGGGCTCGTCGATGTATCCGTAGTCCGCCTCGAACTCCTTCTTCCTGACGGAGATGGTGACTCCGCGCTCTTCGTCGAACCTGCGGGTCTCGCGGTCGATCTTCCCGCCGGCTTTGAGGATCTTCGTCTGCCTGATCATCTCGAAGGTCAGCGCCCTCTCGACGTTCTTCAGCCCGGTGACGTTCTTGACCTCGCACCTCTCCTTCCCGACGGAGATGTTGCAGTCGCAGCGGATGCTCCTCTCGCCGTCTCCGGGGAGGTCTATGACGTGCCTGATGTCCTCTATGAGCTGTCCGAGGAACTCCCTGGCTTCGGCGGGGGTGGCTATGTCGGGCTCGGTGACTATCTCGGCCAGGGGGATCCCGGACCTGTTGTAGTCTATCAGCGACGACAGGTCTCCGACCCTCTTGGTCTTCCCGGGGTCCTCCTCCACGTGGATGCGGGTGATCCTGATGGGCTTCTTGCCGTTCAGGTAGTAGACCCCCTTCTCTCCGATGGGATTGTCGTACTGGGTGATCTGGACGCTCTTGGACATGTCCGGATAGAAGTAGGTCTTCCTGGAGAACCAGGTGGTGTCCGCGACCTTGCATCCGAGCATCTTCGCCAGCATGATGCCGTACTCCAGGACCTTCCTGTTGAGGACAGGCCTGGAACCAGGCATCCCGAGGCAGGTGGGGCACACGTGGGTGTTCGGCGCAGGGGCATCGGTGGTGGGACAGGAGCAGAACATCTTCGACCTGGTCGGCAGCTGGACGTGGATCTCCAATCCTATCTTCATGCGCCCACCTCCGGCCTCTTTATGTTGAATCCCTTCTCCCATCTTTCCGCGATGTCGAACAGGACCTCCTCGTTCCAGTGGTCCGCGACGAACTGCATTCCGATGGGCATCCCGTCGCCGTCGTATCCGCAGGGGACCGACATGTGGGGGGTTCCGGCGATGTTGGCGGGTATGGTCAGATAGTCCGCCTTGTAGGCGTCCAGAGCGGACATCTTGGAGATGTCGTCGAACCTGGGCGCGGTGAACGGCATGGTAGGCGCGAGAACGGCGTCGTGGTCGGCCAGGACGCGCTTGTAGTCCTTGATCACGACCTGCCTGACCTTCAGGGCCTTGGCGTAGTACCTGTCCCTGAATCCGGCCATCCTGGTGTATGTTCCGAGGAGTATCCTCCTCTTGGCCTCGTCCCCGAAGTACTCGGAGCGGAACGAGCTGAAGTAGTCGTCGAACTTGAGGGAGAGGTCCCCCTTCTGCTGCCCGTATCTCATTCCGACGTATCTGGCGAGGTTGGTGGACGCCTCGGAGGTCGCCAGGACGTAGTATGCGGGCATGGCGTACTTCAGAGAGGGCATCTCCACGTGCTCGATGTCGATTCCCATGCCCTTCAGCGCCTCGACGGAGTCGTTGAACGCCTTCTCCACGTCTTTGGAGAGGCCTTCCACCCCTTCCTTGGGGATGGCGACGGACTTCAGCTTCCTGCCTTCGTCCTTGAGCTCGGGCTGGACGCAGGACGTGGGGTCCTTCTCGTCCTTCCCGGCGATGACATGCACGTATCTCCTGAGATCTCCCGCTCTGGCGGAGATCACTCCGATCTTGTCCAGGGAGTTCCCGTAGTCGATGAGCCCGTACCTGGAGACGCGTCCGTAGGTGGGGGCGATGCCGTATACCCCGCAGAACGAGGCGGGGCAGCAGATGGACCCTCCGGTGGAGACTCCGAGCGAGACGTGGTCCTCGAACACGGCGGCAGCGCAGGCGGACCCTCCGGAGGACCCTCCGCAAGCCCTCTCGAGGTCGTAGGGGTTCCTGGGTATCTCCAATCCTGAGTTGCTGGAGAACGTTCCGAATCCGAACTCGTCCATGTTGCACTTGCCTATGAGCTTCCCGCCGGCCGCCCTCATCTTGGCTATGGAGGTCGCATCGAAGGCCGGCCTGTAGCCGATGAGGATCCTGGATCCGGAGCAGGTCTCCATGTCGCAGGAGGTGAGGTTGTCCTTGGCGGAGAACAGGAACTTCGATTCTCCCGGGTCGCTGTCCTCGGTCATGGCGTGGAACATGGAGTATCTGTCGTTGGTCGCTTTGAGCTTGGATAGGATGTCCTTCATGGTCATGACAGCCTCGGCCCCCTAACGTACCTCTCGTAGGTGTCCATGTCCTTCAGGAGAACATCGGGATCCAGTTCCATGTGGGGCTCGTCCTCCCTGAGCACGTCGGCTACCTCTATCGGGTTCACGCCGAATCCATCGCAGTCCGGAGCCTCGTCCAGGAGCTCGAAGTAAGACAGGATGTCGTTGAGGTCCTTGCTGTAGGCTTCCAGCTCGGCCTCTGTGAGCTTGATGTGGGCCGCGCGCGCGACCCTTTCCACGGTTTCTCTGTCCATTGTCAGACCTGGTCTGGTCTAACGGATACATTATTAATAAAGAATGTCGGGGCTTCGCATCATTATGAATCCGTAAAGCGTGACGACCCCGTCCTCGAACCTGAATTCCTCGCCGTTGGACGCCATGTACTCCTTGAGGTTCAGCCCCAGGACGGATATCGACGGGACCAGCATCTCCGGGTACCTGCAGGGTTCCGGGTAGGAGCAGACCCCGCAGTAGCGGCATCCTCCGTCGGCGAAGCCCATGCTCTTGTACCCCTCTTTCCTGAGAGCGAGCACTATGTTCCTCACGTACGTCTGGAGGTCGTCCCCGAGCTTGTCGAGGGCGGCCTTGTCCGAGAAGTCGACCTCGTACCTCTTCTTCACGACGCCCACTCTGGAATAGTCCTTCGATACCTTCTCCACGGTCAGATCGCATCCTGGCGGGCATCCCCATGAGCACCCGTAGCTGCCGCATTTGTTCTCGGCGCAAAGCGCTCTTCCTCTGGCGAAGGCCTCCGCGTCGTGCACCGGAAAGCTCCAGTCTATGATGTCGAATCCTTCTGGCAGGACCGATGCCGCAACCTCTTTCCAAGGCTTCATGCTTTAACATGGTCAGGTGCTCTTTATAAGGCTTTGTCAAAGCGTTTTTTATCCTCCCAGGAGTACGTACCGTCATGGCAGAGGCTACGCCCGAGAAGAAGATCGCCACCGCGATGAAAGCGATGGACGAGGGGGATTTCAAAAAAGCCTACACGGCTTTCAAGAAGCTGACAGCGGAGTTCCCAGACAACGCAGACGTCTGGTATTGCAAAGCCGAGAGCGGAAACTTCGCATCCGGAATGGCTGGTGCGAAGATCAGCGTCGACGAGATCATCGAGGCTTACAACAAAGCGATAGAGCTGGATCCCGAGCGCGTGGACTACTACCAGTCCTACGGGCAGTTCTGCATCTCCATCAACAAGTTCGACGAGGCGGAGAAGGCCTACTGCGAAGCAGCCGAGATCGACGAATCCATGTCGGCCAGCCTTTTCAGCGAGTTCGCTATCGAGTATTACAACACCGCCATGGCGGCCTACGGGGAGATCATGGAAGACCCCAAGGCCCGCGCCCCGTTTGGGAAGAAGGCTCTCTCCTACATGCTGAAGGCTCTCGACATGACTCCCGAAGAGGCCAAAGAGCTTCTCTGAAGAAGGATAAACATCTCATCCCTCTTCGGAGGGAACGCTTTTTATTTCCGAGATCAGGTTCGGATTGACGCTTATACCAGGGTTTGACGCTTGCATTGTTGACTGACCCGGTTTCCGCCGGGACCGGATCTTCTCTGCGGGACATCGCCCTGAAGCACCGAGTCAGGACAAGACGCCAGTATTGTCTGCCGCAGGCTGTACGGAAGCCGCCCAACCCCTTAAACAGAGTACACTGCGTACAATTATCGGACAGGAAAGGAGCCCAGATACGATGGAACCCACGATGGAAGAGAAGCTGAAGGTTTGCATACAGCTGTGCGAGGAAGGCGACCCGGAGATGTGCGCGTTCCTCGGGAAGGAGTTCTATTACGGCATGAACGTGCCGCAGGACCTCGGCCGTGCTTTGCGCTACCTGACGACCGCCTCGGAACACGGGGATGCCATCTCGCAGTTTACCTTGGGCTTCATGTACTGGTCGGGCAGGGGGACCGAACCGGATCTCGACGAGGCGCTCAGACTGTTTCTTCTCGCGGCGGATCAGGGCGTTCCGGAGGCGATGTACAACGTCGCGAAGATCCTGCTTGCGAAGGACTTCGAAAAGAACAGGGACGAGGCCATCAGATGGCTGAAGCGTTCCGCGAACGCCGGATACAGCACGGCCTACGACATGCTCTCCGATCTGGACGATGACGTCGCGTAAGAACTCCCCCGCCATGGGACCCCTCGCTCAACTTGAAACGAACCGCCGGAAAGAAATCCATACGGCGACCCACGAAATAAATGATGGATAAAGGATGGTAGCGAGGGGTCGATTTGAACGACCGGTCTCCGGGTTATGAGCCCGACGGGATATCCTGGCTACCCCACCTCGCTATAGAACACCCTAGGATGGTTTAATATATAAATTTACCCTTCCAGACGATAAATAATCCCGTTCTGAAAGGGCTTGTGGTTTCAGAAGAACTTCTTGAGGAACATGACGTCGTCAAGCTTTCCTTTGATCTTGATCTTCTTGAGGACGTAGGCCTTCATAGGCCTGAGGGTTCCGTTCATAAGGTTGCGAAGGTTCTCGGGAGTGGTGGTGACGATGATGTCAGCGTTGTCCATGAGTTCGGTCCTGAACTCCTTGACGTGAGCATCCTCGATCCTGAAGCCGTATGCCTCCTCCCCAAGATCCATGTTGATGGTCTTCTTGATGGGCATGAGTTCCTTCTTGAGCTCTGGGTCGCTCTCGACCTTCTTGTGGAATTTGTCGATAACGGCTCTGATTTCGTTTTCCATGGTCATTTGATTCACCAATCGCTGATTTTCGTGTTGGATCTTCTCGAGAGCATGACCCTGACAGGCTCCCAGGAGCAGCGCACGTCTTCGGGCGCCTTCCCGTTCTCCTTGATCCAGTTCTCGATGAACTCCATTGTGTGACGATCGCTAGGATATCCGCTTCCGACGTCCGTTCCGAACCTCTGGCGGATCTCCTCCATCATCCTGTCGCGCGTCACCTTGGCGATGATGGATGCTGCCGATACCACGGGGTATGTGTCATCCGCTTTATGCTTTGCTATAACTGTTCCATCGGTTTTGAGAGCAGCCTTGAACCTGGCGGTGAACCCTGTCTCGTTCACGTCTGGGCAGTCGGCTATCACCTCGGACGCAGGATACCTGGTAACAGCCTCGCAGAACATGTCCATCTCGATCTCGTTCAGGCTCATGGACTTCCTGAGCCTGTCTATGTCGGCAGCGGACGCTATCGACACGCTCCATCCCGGGACGGAGGACGTGAGCTGCTCGTACATGGATTCGCGCTTCTTCGGCGTTAGCTTCTTCGAATCCTTCACTCCGATGTCTAGAAGGATGTCATCTGACTCGACGAACACGGCTCCGACCACGAGAGGGCCCATCACGGACCCCCTTCCGGCCTCGTCCACTCCGCAATACATGGAACAGGCAACTTCCGACGCCGATTATATTTTTTCGCGGTCGACGGAACTTCATCTACAGTTTTTGTTGTAAGATAATGCTTAATTAGGCAATGATGGTACGTCGGGACATCATGGCATTGAAATGCGACCTTCAGTACGGCAAAGGGGAAGCCGCGTACAAGCTCACGCGCGTCGGCGTGAAAGGAGTGCGCAAACCCGTGATAGTCCACAGGGAAGGACTTGGCAAGACGCTCAACAACTCCCTCAACTGCTCCATCGACATCTTCGTCGACCTTCCTGGAAGCCAGAAGGGGTCGCACATGTCCAGGAACGTCGAGGTCCTCAACGAGGTCGTCCTCCAGAGCATGTCCGAGCCAGTCACCGGCATCGAGGACATGGCGGCCGACATGTGCAAGCGCCTTCTTGTACACCACGAGTACGCCCAGAC
>JAEEGF010064609.1_pt1 | contig 22741 bp, 19 predicted proteins | sample 9134171 | NCBI WGS metagenome assembly JAEEGF01 (sample SAMN16246542, study PRJNA631951) | gut metagenome | biome: gut microbiome; feature: rumen; material: AP-attached | host: Bos | place: Iran: Karaj | collected 2018-10
CGATGTTACGGAGATTGAGACTTCGATAACAAGTTCTATCGAGATGCTGATTAAAAACCCTATTCTCATCATCATATATTTTACAACTCTTGTATTCATCAGTTGGCAACTCACGCTTTTTACCATAACCGTTCTTCCGCTTATGGGCTGGATGATGGGTGCAATTGGCAAGAAACTGAAGCAGCAGTCGCTTACCGCACAAAACAAGTGGAGCGAGACGATGACTCAGATGGAAGAGACTCTGGGCGGTCTGCGCATCATCAAGGCGTTCATTGCCGAGCGCAAGATGATAAACCGATTTGAGCAATGCAGCAACGAGTTTCGCGATGCCTCTAACTTGGTGGCCATCCGTCAGTCGAGCGCGCATCCTGTGAGCGAGTTTTTGGGCACTTGCCTCATCGTTCTGGTCCTGTGGTTTGGCGGAACGCTTATCTTCGCAAACCACTCGAGCATAGACGCACCTACTTTCATATTCTATATGGTTATACTATATAGTATAATCAACCCATTAAAAGACTTATCAAAAGCAAGTTACAATATTCCAAAAGGTCTTGCTTCGATGGAGCGTATCAACAAGATTCTGAATGCCGAAAATACTATCAAGGAGAAGGATGATGCCATCAAACTAACCGATTTGAGGGAGACAATCGAGCTGAAAAATGTGTCGTTCAGCTATAATTCGGAGCGAACTATTCTTAAAGACATCAACCTGACAATAAAGAAAGGTCAGACAATAGCTCTTGTTGGGCAGTCGGGCTCGGGAAAATCTACACTCGTCGACCTCATTCCGCGCTATCACGACACAAGCATCGGCGAGATTCTGATTGACGGTGTGAACATCAAGAACGCCACTCTGCACTCGCTTCGCTCGCTCATCGGAAACGTAAATCAGGAGGCTATTCTGTTCAACGCATCGTTCTTCGAAAATATTGCCTTCGGAGTTGACAACGCTACGCTCGACGATGTTATCGCCGCCGCAAAAATTGCCAACGCGCACGATTTCATCATGGAGTCTGAAAACGGATACGACACCAACGTGGGCGACCGCGGATGCCGTCTGAGCGGCGGACAGCGACAGCGAGTAAGCATTGCCAGAGCAATCCTGAAGAATCCGCCGATTCTGATTCTCGACGAGGCTACATCGGCCCTCGACACCGAGAGCGAGCGTCTGGTTCAGGATGCACTCGAGCACCTGATGAAGACGCGCACGACGATTGCCATCGCCCACCGTCTGAGCACGATACGCAACGCCGACGAGATTTACGTTCTTCACGAAGGAAAGATTGTTGAGCGCGGCACGCACGAGAGCCTCATCGCCCTTGGCGGATACTACAAGAAACTGAACGACATGCAAAATCTGGGATAACACGCAATGAAAGAGAGATTTCTGTATCTGTGTAAGTATTACATTCTGCTTCTGTGCATCTTCTGCATAGAAAAGCCTCTGTTTATGGCTATCGACAAGCCCGACGATGCCAGTCTGTCAGCAGGCGACTATCTGCAAGTTATGCTGAACGGTCTGAAACTCGACAGCACGGTGGCTGGATATCTCATCGTCATTCCGCTGATAGTTATCATAGTCTCAGCTTGGACAAGCCTCAGACTGCGCAGGATTCTGAAGTGGTACTACATTTTTACGGCGATAATAATGGCATCGGCTTTCGCTGCCGACCTCGCGCTCTACCCTTTCTGGAACTTCAAACTCGATGCCACGATTTTCTTCTACATCGATTCTCCGAAGAATGCGGCGGCAAGCGTTTCAGTTCTGTTCATCATTGGCTACATAGCCGTTGCCGTTGCCTTGGTCTGGGCGTTCTGGCGTTTGCAATGCCTTGTTACGCCCGAAGAGGTTAAGCCTATCGGCACAACGAAGAAGAAAATCGTCAGCTTCGCGGCAAGCATCTTTCTTATAATACCGCTGTTCATCACAATCCGCGGCGGAATAAGCGAATCTACATCCAACGTTGGCCGCGTTTATTTTTCGGAGCACGAATATCTGAACCATTCGGCCGTGAATCCGATATTCAGCTTCCTTGCATCGCTTGGCAAGAACGAGGATTTTGCATCGCAGTTCGATTTTCTGCCCGAAGATGAGAGAAAGCAGACGTTCGGCAGCCTCTTTGCCGAACTGCCAGCCGAGCAGGACACGGTTCTTACAACAAACCACCCCGATGTGCTGATTATAATAATGGAAGGCTTCGGCTCGTATATGGTCGATAAGCTCGGCGGATTCGAGGGTGTCTCGCCAAATCTGTGCCGTCTTGCCGACGAGGGCGTATGGTTCAGCAACTGCTACGCAAGCAGTTTCCGCACCGACCGAGGCGTTGTTGCCACGCTGAGCGGTTATCTGGCACAGCCTACGACATCGATAATGAAGATGCCCGAGAAATGCGGTCATCTGCCGTCGATAGCCAAATCGCTCAAAGCCGAGGGATATTCTACGCACTTCCTCTACGGAGGCGACATCAACTTTACGAACATGCAAGGATATCTTCATTCAACAGGATATCAGAATATAACATCGGACAAGGATTTCAGTCTATCCGAGCAGCATAGCAACGCTTGGGGCGTCCAAGACGAGTTTACATGCAACCGCGCTTTCGACGAGATTAGCCAACTGAAATCGCCTTGGCTCTACACCTACCTCACGCTTAGCAGCCACGAGCCTTTCGAAGTGCCCTTCAAAGCCTTCGACAACAACGTCCTGAACTCGTTTGCATACACCGACCATTGTCTGGGCAAACTGATAGAAAGGCTGAAACAGACAAAGGCGTGGGACAACATGCTCGTCGTTCTGATTCCAGACCATAACATCCGTTTCTGGGGAGACAAGGGAAGCACAGAGATGGGCGTTCCCGACTTCCATCACATTCCAATGATTTGGACTGGCGGAGCGGTTAAAAAGCACATGACCGTGGAGAAAATCGTAGCGCAGACCGACCTCGCCGCAACTCTCCTTGCCCAGATGAACATCCGTCACGACGATTTTGTGTTCAGCCGTAACGTCTTCAGCAAAGGTTACAACAACGATTTTGCATTCGGCTCGTACAACAACGCCTTTGTGTTCAGAGACAGCACCGGCTGCACCATCTTCGACAACAATGCCAACAAAAGCATTTACGGAGCAGATGCCGACCGAGAGAAGAAAGGAAAAGCAATTCTGCAAACGCTTTACGACGATTTGGCTGAGAGATAAAAAATGCCCAAAGACTTTTCTATTTGTCTTTGGGCATTTTTTTGTTGTCGGTTATGAATTGCTTAAGTGTTCAGAACCTTTTCGTAAACCTGCATCAAATCGGCAGCAAGTTTTTCGTCGGCAAAGTTGTGTGCATATCTGTAGCCAGCCTCAACCATCTGCTGCTGCAACGACCTGTCGTCCCAAATTCTTATCAGATTCTTAGCAAGGGCGCGGTCGTCATCGGGCGCAACATAAACCGAATCAGGACCTCCAGCCTCTTCGAGACACGAGCCAGTACAAGCCACAACAGGCACTCCGCTGTTAAGAGCCTCGAGCAACGGAATACCAAAGCCCTCGATTCGCGACGGATAGCAGAACACCGTTGCCATCTGATAAATTGCCGGCAGATGGTCGAAAGGCACACCGTGAATCATCTGCATACGCTCTTCCAAGCCCTCGCTACGCAGATATTTCTCAACCTCGGCGGCATACGATGTGCGCTTGCCAACAGCCACAACCCTTATATGGTCGGGCATCAGTCTGAGAGCCTTGGCAAGAAGCATCAGATTCTTTCGCTCCTCAATGCTGCCAACGTACAAAATGTACTGATGCGGCAGCGAGTATGTCTTGCGCACTTCGCGGAGTTTGCTTTCGGGCTCGCGCTGCGCAAAAGCCTTGTCGCATCCCTGATAAACCACGGTTATCTTCTCCGACGGAATATCGTAAAACTGCATAATCTCGCGCTTTGTATACTCACTCACAGCGATTATGTGGTCAGCATTAAGGCACGAACGGCGATATTTGTAGTTGTACAGAAAACGGTCTATCGCGCTATAATACAGCGGACAATGCAAGAATATAAGGTCATGAACGGTAACGATGCTCTTTACCGATTTGGCCTTTCTGATATTAAGCGGAAGTTCGTTGCTCAGACCGTGGAAAATCTGCGCGCCACTCTTCTGCACGCACGACGTTATGCCGAAGGTTCGCCACAACGAACGGAACATTTTTCCGAAAACCGACTTGGGATAGCGGATTTCGAACTTTTCATTATCCTTGTAAACCCCAAGGCACGAAGCCTTCTTAGGATTTGGAGCGTAAAGAAGGAATTTGTTGACTGGCGTATGCTGCGAAAGAATATCGAGCACAAAACGGCTGTAGTTTCCAAGCCCCGTGCGATTTTGTGCAGCGCGCTTGGCATCGAATGCTATTATCATTTACAGATTTTATATTTAATGCAAAGATACAACTATTTTATGTTGTTTTATGCTGAATTTATGATTTAATTAGACATGACAAACATCACATTTCGACAAACCAGCAAAGTTTAAATAGCGATGTAGCCTTTTCTTAAAAGAAAATATTACCTTTGCATACCGTAAAACCAATCAGAACAAGAAAATGAAATCATCCAAAGAAATAGAGCCGAGTCTTAGAGTTCTTACTGACTACCAAGCATTTCACATTCAAAGATTCGGCGGCATAACTCGCTATTTTTTTGAGATTATATCAAGAATGACGGATGTCTCAGCCAAGATTTCGATAGCATTCTCTATGAATCAGTATATCAGGAATTTTGCAAAGGCTGAACATACGCACATCAATGCCAGAGTTTTTAAGATAGCCGAAGGTCTATTCAGAAAACTTAACAGACAAAGCAGCATTGCCGAGATAAGAAAAGGCAATTTCGACATCTTTCACCCATCATATTACGACCCATATTTCGTAAAATATCTCGACGGAAAGCCATTCGTGCTGACAATACACGACATGACTCACGAGGTGCTGCCCAAATATTTCTCGCCCAACGACCCTATCTATGCCAACAAAAGACTCTTGGCTGAAAAGGCTACAAGAATAATCGCCATAAGCGAATGTACCAAACAAGACATCATCAAGATTTATGGAATTGACGAAAGCAAGATTGATGTAATTTATCACGGCATAGCACCAATGAAGGCAGTTGAAAACAACAGTTTGCAACTGCCCGACAAATACATTCTGTACGTTGGTGAGCGAAGAAGATACAAGAACTTCAGCACCCTTGTCGAGGCTTTTGAACAGATATCAAAAATACGCCCAGACATCAACCTTGTGCTTACAGGCAGAAAACCGTCGAAAGAAGAGAAAGCCTTGTTCGCGCAGAAGAACATCAGCAACAAAGTCTTTGTATTCAGCAGCATAGACGACAATACGCTGGCACTTCTGTACCGCAAGGCTGAGATGTTTGTATATCCTTCTCTATACGAGGGATTTGGCATTCCTATTCTCGAAGCATTCTCAAACCAATGTCCAGTTGTTCTGAGCAAGGCAAGTTGCTTTCCTGAGGTTGCCGGCGATGCCGCCGAATATTTTGAGGCAACAAACGTCGGGGCACTCATTCAGTCGATAACAAGAATTCTTGAGGACAAGTTGTACAGAAACGAACTTGTGGCAAAGGGCAACGAACGTCTGAAACTGTTTACTTGGGATAATACTGCAAAGGAAACAGTAAAGACCTACAAGAAAGCAATAGAAGAGTTCGGAAATAAGCCTTTACTTACCACGTAGGCGGCACATAAGATAGGTAAAATACAGCCTTGGCAACAGACGAATCTTGTCGAGGAAGCCGTCAACCTCGCATATCACAGTCATATTCTCCCACAATCCAGCCGAACGGTTGGTGTTCGATACGCCAGATGTATCGAATATCGCAACAGGCATGTCAAGTTTAAGAAAACTGTTTCCGTTCAGGAAGAGTTGCTTAGCCTGCTTGAAATCAGCCGACATTCGGTATCTTATGTCAAACGGGAACATCTTCAGGCACTCTGTCTTTACAAAAACCGCCTGATGGCAATAGAACATCTTGTGGCAGTTGCGCGGAGTAAGAGCCTGCTTCAGCGTTCCATTCTTCAGAATGTCTCCGTATATGACATCTGCCAAGTTCTTGCCCGACGAAAAGACATCCGAAACCACCGTAGGCGACGCGAAGCAATCGCCGGCATTCATAAAGATGCAATAATCGCCCGAAGCCATTCTTATACCTTTGTTCATGGCATCGTAGATTCCACCGTCAGGCTCGCTCACGAACTTTATGTTACGTCCGTCGTATTTCTCCAGATAGTCGGCTGTTCCGTCGGACGATGCGCCATCGATAATCAAATATTCGATGTTCTCATAATTCTGAGATTCAACGCTTTGCATAGTTTTCTTCAATAGCGGCAATGCGTTGAATGTAACTGTAACTACGGATATAATAGGATTGCTGTTTTGCATTTCAGATGTTTGTTTTGTTTATATATTTCTGCAACACGAGCAAAGACACGATTTCCTCCCGTTTTCTGTTGCGGAATTTCTTTACATACTCGTGAGCATTATCGATAATCTTCTGCGCCTCGTCTGGATTATTGATATAATAATTCAGTTTTTCCTCCAAATCTTCGAACGACGGAGAAATCTCGATATAATGTACGTTTGGTATCAGCCTGCCTTCCATAAACCAACTTTCGCATGTAGGACGCGGCATCACAGCAATGCTGTTGCTCGACATAACCCATTTCAGATTGCTGGCAACATCATTTCCTTCGAGAGAAAGGATAAACTTATAGTCAAGATGCTGATACAATGTCAGTTTAGGACTCTGCCACTCCGGATTAACACATTTTCCACCTTCGGCAATCTCGCCAAGGTCGCACATCGGGTTGCCAAAGTACATCTTCATAAACTTGTATCTGTTCTGCTTAAACTCATTTCCGTCCTTCTGCCCCAGCGCACCTCTGAATATTATCATATCTCGCTTGTCAGTCCATCTCTTTTTGTCTTTAAGAAATATGAAATGGCGGATTTTGTCTAAGTTAAGCAATGTGGCATTGGCATTATCATTGCATATAGGGCGACTTTTTGTTATCGAAGGAATCTGAGGAACGTAATTCACGTCTCCGGTACACAGATTCCACTTCATGCCGGGATTAAAATATCGGGCATAGCAATATGAGTCGAAATAATACACTTTTGGACGGACAACCTTCTGCTTGCCTATTGCAACGAAATGGTTCATCCATTCTTTCTTGTCGGCTGCCGAAGCGTCGGAAAGTTTGCAGTAATAGTCTACGCGGTCTTTTATCTCATCATAATCCTTGCGTTTCGCCACACTTTTCAACAGTCGGTTCAATCTCATTTTCAGCACGAAATGCGGAATGTGCAAATAAATGTAACTGAAAATATAGTATTTAATCCTTACGTTCTTACCGCTTCGGATTTTTCTAAAAAAACTCATATTAACAAATTAACCTTGATACTGCTTCGAAATCTTCTTGTCTCTCAGAAACTGCTCATACCCTTCTCTTGTGCGTTTCCATCGGCGATGACTCCACAGCCAGTTTGCCGGGTCTTTTTCCAAAGATGCCTGAAGTTTCTCGAAGAAAATCCTTGTAATCTCAAAATCGGGAAGTTGTTTTGTATCGTCGCATATCTTAGAAACTACGCAGCGATATTTGCCTCGGCTTTCCTTTATCATCTCGCCGTAAGTCACCACGGCATTGAATTTTCTTGAAATTCGTTCAGAGCCTGAAAGAACCGCCGTATCCTGATGCATGAAATCGACAAAGCCGCCTATAGCACTCCATATCGGAACCTGATCGGCAATGCTGCCGATAAAGAAATTCTTGTTATCGTTTTTCAGTCTGATAAGCGCTCGCAAAGTATCACTCATCGCAATATTCTTCTGACCGAAGACGCTGCGGATGTCGAGGAACAACTTATCGAAATACTTGTTTTCGAGCGGATGATAAATCTGACCTACCACGACATTCTCATTCTTATAATTGACAAACAGGTTCATAGATACAAGCCATTCCCAATTAAACGTGTGCGACAGATACAGAACCACGTTGCGACCATTATTTAAGGCTTCATCAATAACACCGACATTCTCAACCTTAAAATGTTTGAGCATCTCTTTCTCGTTCATATCCAAGAGTTTTATCGTCTCGAAGAAGTAATCGCACAAGTTGTGGTAGAACTTTCGTTCTATCTCGGTCAACTCAGCCTTACTCTTATTTGGAAACGAATTTCTAAGGTTTGTCTGAACAACCTTGCGTCTGTAGCCAATGCAACAATATGCAATGAAAAAAACAAAATCAGACAATATGTAAAGTACCCTAAAAGGCAGCCTTGAAAACAGGCGGGCTGCATGGTACAATAGTTTGTATAAAAATTGATTCATGATGAATATTTCTTTGCGGCTGCAAAAATACGCAAAAAACTTTAAATAACTATTAAAGTTTTCTGGCTTTCTTCGGTAAGGCACAAGCCTATATTATTCCGCTGTTCGGCACAAATCAATAATGTTTACATTTTGACAATGGGATATTAAGAACTTTACAATCTTTTTTTTGTTCCTTCGCAAAAAAAAATAAATGAACGGGATATGATTTGATATTTCTAAGATTAGGTGTGTATTGGATATTGCAATAAAAAAAGCAACCCTCGCTATTGCATCAATATACGCATCTCGAACCTAACCCGAACTTAACCCGAACCTCAGAAGTTGTTTTTTAGCGTTTTTTCTGAATTATGATTCATTGTTTTGTATATTTTTACACGATTAGTTGCCCCTTGCTCGCATATATTATTTTGTCGTTTTATTGCCGAGAACTATTTTTTTATAACTTTGCAGAAACAAATTAAAACGTACAATGATTTCTGAAGACAAGACAACTGGATTTCTGAAAATCCAACTCATTTCAATCGTCTGGAATATACTTTTGATCTTTGCGGCATATTTTATCTGCGGACTTCTGTTCTATTTCGAGAACAGCGGCTCGTACACCAACGCTCTTAATCTCAGCCTTATGTTTCAGGGTTGGTGGAGGTTTACCCTATCGGCTACCCTATACACAAACATTCTGCTGGCGGTTATTTATCTCATTCCGCTGCACTACAAATATTGCAAGTTTGCCGATATTCTTGGCAGAATCCTGTTCGTCACCGTCAATTCCATCGCCATAATCGTCAACCTGATGGATGCCGTCTATTTCAAATATACCGGTCGGAGAACAGACGCATCGGTATTCAAGGAATTCGGAAACGAAGACAACATCGGCGGAATCATCGGTCACGAACTTCTGATGCACTGGTACTTCGTCATTGCCGGAATCCTGCTCTTTTACGCGCTCTACAAACTTTATCTTAGTCCGCTAAAAAGCAAGTACAAGCCATCGTCGCTCCCTATTTACTATGCGTTGCAGACAATCGTCCTCGGCGCGCTCGGCTTCGGCATAGTGTGCGGAATGCGCGGCGGAATTGGCAGACAAGTCCGTCCTATCGCCGTGGGCAACGCCAATCAGTATGTAAACAAGCCGATAGAAACGGCATTGGTTCTGAACACACCTTTCTGCCTGATAAGAACCGTAGGAAAGAACGCATACAAGAATCCACAATATTTCAGCGACAGCGAGGCCGAACAGATTTTCTGCCCCATCCGCCAGAAGAATGATGCAGACACAACTGCGCTAAAAAAGATGAACGTGGTGGTGCTAATTGTTGAGAGTTTTGCAAAAGAACATATCGGCGCACTCAATAAGGAACTCGAAGACGGCAGATACGAGGGCTACACGCCGTTCGTAGACAGCCTTGTGAACGAGAGTCTTACGTTCAAATATTCATACGCCAACGGCAGAAAGAGCATCGACGGAATGCCGTCAATTCTTTCGAGCATCCCTATGTTTGTCGAGCCGTTCTTCGTCACTCCAGCCGCCCTCAACACCGTTTCGGGACTTGCCGGAGAACTGAAATCCATCGGCTACAAAACGGCCTTCTTCCACGGAGCATCGAACGGATCTATGGGCTTCGAGGCTTTTGCCAAGGCTACCGGCTTCAGCGAATATTACGGCAGAACGGAATTCGACAACGACCCAAATTACAAGGGAGAGAAAGAGTTCGACGGCAACTGGGGCATCTGGGATGAGCCGTTCATGCAGTTCTACTGCGACGAGATGAGCCGTTTCAAACAGCCTTTCATGACCGCCATCTTCACCGTTTCGTCGCATCATCCGTTTAACATTCCCGAGAAGTACAAGAATACTTTTCCTGAAGGAAAACTCGAGATTCACAAGTGCATAAGATACACCGACTATGCTCTGAGAAGATTCTTCGAGAGCGCGAGCAAGCAGAAATGGTTCAACAACACGATTTTCGTGCTTACCGCCGACCATACCAACCAGAAATGCCATCCGGTTTACGAAACCGACCTCAATCTTTATTCCGTTCCGATTATCTTCTATGCTCCGGGACTGAAACTGAAGGGCTACGACACAGAAAAAATTGCGCAGCAGATTGACATCATGCCAACCGTGCTCCAGCTTCTTGGCTACGACAAACCGTATCTCGCCTTCGGAAAGGACCTCATCAACACCCCTGCCGAAGAGACATCTGCCGTAAACTACAACAACGGCATCTATCAGTACATCAAGAATGATTACATGATGCAGTTCGACGGCACGCGAGTTACAGGAATGTACAAATTCAAGACTGACCTCTTTCTGAAGCAGAATCTCGTCGGCAAAGTGCCAGAGCAGGCGCAGATGGAGAAAGAACTAAAGGCTATCATTCAGCAATATATGATAACCATCAGCGAAGACCGTCTGACGTACAAAACGTACTCAAAAGCACGCAAATAACGCTTTTTATACAATAATAGTTTGGTATTAGTGAAAGAATAAGTATATTTGCCAACTAAAAAATAAAAAATCAATAGGAATGACTTTTACAGAGAAAAGTTGGTCTATCTTCAATCAGGCCATAAACGATTATCACAAAACGGATAACGTTGACACCCCTATCAGCAATCCCTATCAAGCAGGAACGATAGAAGCAGACCTGTATCTTAAAAATTGGATAGACACAGTGCAGTGGCACTTCGAAGACATTATACGCGATCCGCAGATTGATCCGCAGGCGGCTCTGATTCTTAAGCGAAGAATAGACAAGAGCAATCAAGACCGTACCGACTTGGTTGAACGCATTGACAGTTACTTCTACACTAAATATCACAACGTAGCCACCCTCGACGGTGCTACTATCAACACCGAGAGTCCGGCATGGGCTATCGACCGTCTGAGCATTCTTGCACTAAAGATTTACCACATGAAGGAGCAGGTTGAGCGTACCGACGCATCAGCCCAGCACATTGCAACATGCCAGAGCAAACTCGATGTCCTGAACGAGCAGCACAACGACCTCGCATCAGCCATCGACCAACTTCTCGACGACATCGCTGCCGGCAAGAAATACATGAAGGTGTACAAGCAGATGAAGATGTACAACGACCCAGACACCAACCCTGTTCTTTACGGAGCATCTAAATAATAATGTGTAACAGAATCAAAAATCTTTTGATTATACGCTTCTCGGCTTTGGGCGACGTTGCCATGACAGTTCCGGTCATCGACTCACTGGCAAGGCAATACCCCGACATGCACATAACCGTGCTGAGCCGCCAGATGACAAAGCCTCTGTTCTCGTACATGCCGCAAAACGTAACATTCTGGGGCATCGACCTGAAGAACAGTTATAAAGGCATTGGCGGACTCAACACTTTATTCAGAGAGATAAAGGAAAAGAGATTCGACGCCGTGGCAGACTTCCACAACGTTCTCCGAACCATCTATCTCAGAACACGTTGCGTGCTCTCGGGCATCAGAGTTGCTCACATCAACAAAGGCAAGGCTGAGAAGAAAGAACTTGTGAAGAACGGACCTGCCAACAAAATCCTCGACAGTTCGTTCGTCCGCTATCAAAAGGTTTTGCAAGAACTCGGAATCGATGTTGACATCGATTTCAAGGCATGCTTCACCGGCGAGAAAGGCAAGAAATGGATTGGCATCGCCCCATTTGCCGCACATGAAGGCAAAATCTACCCTCTCGACAAGATGAAGCAGACCGCACAGATGCTCGCAGCCAAAGGCTACAAAGTCTATCTCTTCGGAGCCGGCGAAAAAGAAATCAGAATTCTCGAAAGTTGGGAAGGAGAAAATATAATTAACACCGCCGGAAAACTTGGCGGAATGGCTAAGGAGATGGAACTTATGAGCCAACTCGATGCCATGATTTCGATGGACTCTGCCAACATGCACATAGCATCGCTCGTAGGCACAAGAGTAGTCTCAGTGTGGGGAGCAACCCACCCTAATGCAGGCTTCCTCGGCTGGAAACAGTCTATGGACGACGTCGTACAGGTTGATATGCCATGCCGTCCATGTTCAATTTATGGAGGAAAGCCATGCCGCTTGGAGGGTAGCAAGTACAACTGTATGAGGATGATAGAGCCCGAACGCATTATTGACAAAATTGTAAATTCGGAGTACATCAACAAAGACTAATGCACAAAAACAAAAAAAATGTGCACATTTTAGTTGTTTTTTTAACTAAATATTTGTTCAAGTAGAAAATTATAGTTTACTTTGCACCGCAAATAATTAAAATAATAATTAGATTTATTCACTAAAATTAAAAAATTATGTCTGAAATTGAATCAAGAGTAAAGGCTATCATCGTTGATAAGCTGGGCGTAGAGGAGTCTGAGGTTAAGGCTGAAGCAAGTTTCACTAACGATCTTGGCGCTGACTCTTTGGATACAGTAGAGTTGATCATGGAGTTCGAGAAGGAGTTCGGCATCTCTATTCCAGACGATCAGGCTGAGAAGATCAGTACTGTAGGCGACGCTATCGCTTATATCGAGGCTAACGCTAAATAATTTATTCCTATATCTTTTATATGGAATTAAAAAGAGTTGTAGTAACAGGTCTTGGTGCAATAACACCGCTGGGCAACAGTGTCAAGGAAACTTGGGACAATCTTGTCAATGGTGTTAGTGGAGCAGGACCTATTACTCATTTCGATTCAACAAACTTCAAGACTCACTTTGCTTGCGAAGTAAAGAACTTCAATGCTGCCGAATTCGGAATTGACCGCAAGGAGGCTCGCAAGATGGATCCGTTCACACAGTACGCCATCGCTGCCGCTAAACAGAGCATTGAAGATTCTGGCTTGGATACCGAGAAGGAGAATCTCGACCGCATCGGCGTCGTTATGGGCGTTGGTATAGGCGGTATGACTACATTTCAGGAAGAAGCCGGCAACTATGCTATAAACGGAGCCACTCAGGGTCCTAAGTACAATCCGTTCTTCATTCCTAAGATGATTGGTGATATCTCTGCTGGTCAGATTTCAATCATGTACGGTTTCCACGGTCCAAACTATGTTTGTACTTCAGCTTGTGCATCTTCATCAAACGCTATTGCCGATGCATTCAACCTTATTCGCTTGAACAAGGCTGATGTAATGGTAACAGGTGGTGCAGAGGCGGCAATCGTTGAATGCGGTGTAGGTGGCTTCAATGCCATGAAAGCACTTTCAACACGCAATGACGAACCTCAGAAAGCATCACGTCCATTCAGCGGCAGTCGCGACGGCTTTGTAATGGGTGAAGGTTCAGTTGTTCTTGTTCTTGAGGAACTTGAGCATGCTAAAGCCCGCGGAGCCAAGATTTATGCTGAGGTTGTCGGTGCAGGAATGTCGGCTGATGCCTACCATCTCACTGCCTCACACCCAGAAGGCGCAGGTGCAAAGCTTGTAATGCGAAATGCTCTTGAAGATGCTGGTCTGAAACCAGAAGATATTGACTATATCAATGTTCATGGCACATCTACTCATGTTGGTGATATCTCTGAGGCTAAGGCTATCAAAGAGGTGTTTGGTGAACATGCCTACAAGTTGAACATCAGTTCAACAAAATCTATGACCGGTCACCTTCTCGGTGCTGCCGGCGCAATAGAGGCTATGGTATGTACTCTCTCTGTTGTGAACGACATCGTTCCTCCAACCATCAATCATGAAGACGATGACAAGGATGAGGAGTTGGACTACAATCTTAACTTCACATTCAACAAAGCCCAGAAGCGCGAGGTGCGTGCTGCACTCAGCAACACATTCGGCTTCGGCGGTCATAACGCATGTCTTATCGTAAAAAAATACGCTGAATAATCGTGTTTTTAAATGTCATAGACAGAATAAGGCTCTTGTTCCATAAGGATAAAGAGTCTTATTCTAATTTTTACAGTATCCTCGGATTCTACCCTCATAACATTGAATTCTACGAGCATGCCCTGCTACACAAATCATCATCGAAGAAGGTAGGAAAAGGCAAGCCCATAAACAATGAAAGGCTGGAATTCCTTGGTGACGCAATTCTCGACGCAGTTGTCGGAGACATTGTGTTCAAGCACTTTCCGGGAAAGAAGGAAGGCTTTCTAACTAACACACGCAGCAAGCTTGTCCAACGCGACACACTGAACAAAATAGCAGTGAAGATTGGGTTAGACAAACTTGTAAAGTCGTCGACACACTCTATCTCACACAATAGTTATATGAACGGCAATGCCTTCGAGGCATTGATTGGAGCAATCTATCTTGACCGCGGATATGACTATTGCATGTGGTTCATGCAAAACAAGATTCTTAACGTTTACCTTAACATCGACAAGGTTGCGTACAAAGAGGTAAACTTTAAGAGCAAATTGCTTGAATGGAGTCAGAAGAATCGCGTCAACGTATCATTTGAATTGGTAAGCCAGAGCACAGATAGTGCCAACAGCCCTAAGTTCACATCAAGAATACTGATAGAAGGCCTTGAAAGCGGCGAAGGCGAAGGCTACTCAAAGAAAGAGAGCCAGCAGATTGCAGCCAAGGTTGCGCTTACTCGCCTGAAACAAGAGCCTCAGTTTATAGATGCTGTCTTTGCCGAGAAATCAAAGCGCACAGCCATGGAGGAAGAGCCTACAGAACTTGTTCCTGATACAGGAACTGATGCCGATGATTTCGCAGCCGACGAGCCTAAGGATACAAAGCCTGCCTCTAAGCAAAAGGCAAAGCAGACAAACAGCGTCGATGACGAAATGTCGCTCGACAATATTCATGTAAGTACAAAGGAGATGAGCAGAGAGGACATCATCGCGGCAGCAGAAGCCGCCGCCTTTGCCGACAATAAATAACGCTTTTATCCAAAGCAAAGCCCCATCTGCCGTCCTCTGATGAGCAGTTCATTATCTGGCATAACGAGTTTAAGCCGACCTGCAACTTCGCTAAGAGGTTGCGAGTCGGTTTTTCCGTCTTTAATGCACACCATACGACCGAATTCACCCTTCGAGATGAGTTCGGCAGCCTTTGCCCCGATGCGTGTGCTTAGGTTTCTGTCGTATGCCGTAGGACTTCCGCCGCGCTGAGTGTAGCCGAGTACCGTCAATCGACTTTCAACGCCTGTATTCTGTTCAATCATACGAGTGATATACGTTCCGGCAGTTGCCCCTTCGGGAACAGGAACACCCTCGCCCACCACGATAATGCTATATTTCTTGCCTCGTTCAGCCCTCGCGGCTATTGCCTTGTAGACATTGTTCAGGTCGTAAGGAATCTCAGGCAGAAGAATTACGTCGCCACCACTTGCCATGCCGCTATGCAAGGCGAGCCAGCCAGCCTTGTGCCCCATCACCTCGATAACCATGGCACGATTGTGCGAACTGGCAGTTGAATGGAGACGGTCAATCGCATCGGTAGCAATGCTAACAGCTGTGTCGAAGCCGAAAGTCTCTTCCGTGCCCCAGATATCATTGTCGATAGTCTTCGGCACGCCGATAACGTTCAAGCCATGCTTTGCCATCTTGTAAGCCGTCTTCTGCGTTCCGTTTCCGCCAATGCACACAACGGCATCAAGCCCCAGTTCGTGTATGCTTCGAGCCAGTTCGTCGGCACTGTTCGCACCCGTAACAGGATTCTTCTTGTACGGTTTGAATCGCGATGTTCCGAGAATCGTTCCGCCCATGCTCAAGAGTCCTGACATGGAATCATCGGTAAGGATGTCTATGTCTCTGTTTATCAGTCCTTCAAAACCGCCCTTAATACCAACAACTTCCATTCCGTAACAGTTAATAGCTGTTTTGCACGCACCTCTTATTGCCGCATTTATCCCGGGACAATCACCCCCCGCAGAAAGTATTCCAATACGCATAATTCGGTATTTTATTGTTCAACCTACTTTTTTCGTGGTAAAGATAGGAATTTTCAAATAAATCAACTAACTTTGCAAGGATTTTTGTAGAAACAATTCTTCACTTATAGATGAACAAAACAGATTTAATCAGGAAATTTTTCATACCAAGACAGAGAGCTTTGGAGAAACTTGATAAACATTCTATTGAATTACAAAATCATGTAATTCAGTACCTTATCAAAAGAGGAGCCGACACTGAATGGGGAAAGAAATATAATTTCGATAAAATCAACAATTACGAAGATTTTTCTCGTCAGGTACCTGTGACGAATTATGAAGATTTGAAGGGGTACATTGACCGTATGCGTCATGGAGAAAAAAATATACTGTGGCCGGGACAGGTAAAATGGTACGCAAAATCATCGGGCACAACAAACGATAAGAGCAAGTTTATCCCTGTAAGCAAAGACGGTTTGCAGAGCATACACTATCTTGGTGGCAAAGACTGCATTTGCTACCATCTGAGCCTGCACAAGAAGAGCAGAATTTTCGACGGCAAAAACCTTATCTTGGGCGGAAGCCATCAGCCAAACTACAACGTGGCAAACAGCCTTGTCGGCGATTTGAGTGCGATTCTTCTGGAGAATCTCAGTCCGATGATAAACGCTGTAAGAACGCCGAGCAAGAAGACTGCCCTTCTGGCTGATTTCGAGAAGAAGAGAGACCGCATTGCACACGAGAGCATAAAGCACAACGTGGTTACGCTTAGCGGCGTGCCTTCGTGGATGATGTCTGTTTTGAAGAGAGTTCTCGAAGTATCTGGAAAGAACGACATTCACGAGGTGTGGCCTGAACTCGAAGTGTTCTGGCACGGCGGAGTTGCCTTCACTCCATATCGCGAGCAATATAAACAGCTCATTCCGAGCGATATAATGAACTACATGGAGACGTACAACGCCAGCGAGGGCTTCTTCGGAATTCAGAACGACCCTAACGACCCTTCGCTCATGCTGATGACAGACTACGGAATGTTCTACGAATTCATTCCTGTCAGCGAGGTTGACAGCGAGAATCCTACGGTTGTACCGCTCGAGGGCGTTGAGGTTGGCAAGAACTACGCTATGGTTATATCGAACGTATGCGGATTGTGGCGTTATCTTATTGGCGACACCGTGCGTTTCACGTCGAAAGAGCCATACAAGTTCGTGATCACCGGAAGAACAAAGCATTTTATCAACGCATTTGGCGAGGAGCTGATTGTTGACAATGCAGAGAAGGGGCTTGCCAAGGCTTGCGCCGAGACAAACGCTCTGGTTAAGGACTACACCGCTGCCCCAATCTTCATGGATCAGAATGCTCACTGCCGCCATCAGTGGCTCATAGAGTTCGAGCAGGAGCCTTCATCTCTCGAAGAATTCATCAACATTCTCGACACCGAACTTCAGCATATCAATTCGGACTACGAGGCTAAGCGATACAAGGACATCACACTTCAGAAACTTGAGGTGATTGTTGCACGAAAAGGCTTGTTCGACGAGTGGCTGAAGGAGAAGGGAAAGCTTGGCGGTCAGCACAAGATTCCTCGCCTGAGCAACAACCGAGACTATATCGACGAAATGATTTCAATGAATAAGTAATAGGCGTGAAGAGGCTTTATTACAAATATCTGTCTGCTGCCTTCTGCATTGTGGCAATATTGCTGATACACAGTTGCGCAAGCATCAGCAGTCCCGACGGCGGTCCTTATGATGAAGAGCCGCCTAAGGTTGTTCGCTGCACTCCGAACGACAAGGCAACGAACACCTCGACAAAGAAGGTTACGATTGAGTTTGACGAGTTCATCAAGCTCGACGGGGCTTCTGAGAAGGTTGTAATATCGCCTCCGCAAGCCGAGCCTGCCGACATCAAGGCTAACGGCAAGAAAATCATCGTCACACTTTTCGATACTCTAAAGACCGATTACACCTACACCATCGATTTTGGCGACTGTATCCAAGACAATAACGAAGGCAACCCGATGGGAAACTATTCTTATTCGTTCTCTACAGGCGCAAGCATCGACACGATGGAGGTTTCAGGAACCGTGCTCGACGCAATGAATCTTGAACCGGTGAAAGGTGCATTGGTAGGATTATATTCTAACCTAAGCGATACGGTATTCACCACTGCACCGCTCGAACGTATTGCGCGCACAAACGCCAAAGGTCAGTTCGTGATAAAGGGCATTGCAAGCAACAAGCAATACAAAATTTACGCTCTGAACGATGCCGACCAAAACTATTTCTTCAATCAGAAAAGCGAAGGTATCGCATTCAACGACAGCATCATCACTCCAAAATCAGAGCCGAGCACAAGAACTGACTCTATCTGGCATAAGAACGACCACAGCCGTCTCGACTCGGTTGTAACCGTTCCGTGCACAAGATTCATGCCCGATGATATCGTACTTACGCTTTTCACCGAAAAGCAGACAAACCAATATCTAACTAAGACAGAAAGACTTACACCGAATAAGTTTTCACTCTTCTTTACTGCCCCAGCAGACGAACCAGCAGCAATCGAAGGTCTGAACTTCAACACCGAAGATGCTTTCATAAAGGAATTTTCGGCAACCAACGATACGCTGCATTTCTGGATTAAGGATTCTCTCATTTACCAGAAAGACACACTCGACATGGTTGTGAAATTCATGGGAACCGACACGCTCGGCAATCTCGTTCCGACAACCGATACTCTCCATCTGGCTTCGAAAAAGACGATGGAGAAGATTCGTAAGGAGCAAAGCAAGAAGTACGAAGACTGGCTCAAGGCACAGAAGAAGCAACACAAAGGCAAGGATGAGCCTATCGACAGCATCATGCCTGCCGACCCTCTCGAAATGAAGATGAGCGGCGGCTCGAAGATGGGCGCGAACGAGAATATCCACTTTTCATTTGGCGAACCTATCGTTAACATCAACAATTCGGCATTCCATCTGAAGATTCAAAAGGACACGCTTTGGGTTGACGAGCCGTTCGAGATTGAACAGGATTCTGCCAACATCAGAAGATATACGCTCATGGCTGAATGGCTGCCAGAGCACAACTACGAACTGACGGTCGATTCAGCAGCCTTTACTGGATTGTACGGCAACGTGACGAAAGAGGCAAAGCAGAAGATTTCAATCTCGTCGCTCGACGAATTCAGTTCGCTTTACGTCAAGGTCAGCGGCGTTGACACATGCGCCATCGTGCAACTTTTGGACAAGAGCGACAAGGTTGTTACTCAGGCAAAACTCAACAAACTGTCTGAAGCCGATTTCTACTATATAAAGCCGGGCGTTTACTATATGCGTCTGTTCATCGACAAGAACAACAACGGCGTTTGGGATACAGGCGAATACGCTTCGCGCACACAGGCCGAAACGGTCTTCTACTATCCGAAGTCGCTCGAACTGAAAGCGCGCTGGGAGATTGAACAATCGTGGAATCCGCTCGACACGCCTCTGACGGAACAGAAGCCTCTGGAGATAACCAAGCAGAAGCCCGACCGCGAAAAGAGCATCAAAAACAGAAATGCCGAGCGAAAATTCAACAAGAAATAACTAAAAAGAACCATATTATGAGATGGACATTACTTATTGCCATGCTCATGCTTTCATTGAGTAGCACTGCGCAATGCGAACGAGAAAACGAAGCCTTTAAGCACGGCGAAGTCTTAAACTACGACCTATACTACAACTGGAAGTTTGTATGGGTAAAAGCAGGTTCTGCCCAGATGGATGTCACGCAGACGAGATATCACGGAAAATCGGCATTCAAAGCTAATCTTATAACACGCGGAAGCAAGCAGGCGGACAAGATTTTCATCTTCCGCGATACACTCGTTTCTTATTGCACCGACAAACTTGTGCCGCTCTATTACAAAAAGGCAGCACGCGAGGGCAAGCGATACTACATCGACGAGGTTTGGTACACCTATCCCGAAGGAAAAAATGTAATTAACAATCGACATGTCAGTTCAAAAGGCGTAGTCAGCAAGGAACAACTAAGCAGCAATTCTTGCATCTACGATATGGTTAGCATGCTTTTGCAAGCACGCTCGTTCGACGCAAGCAAATACAAGGTTGGCTACAAAATTAAGTTCCCGATGACCGAGGGCAGCAAAATCGTAAACGAAACGGTTATCTACCGAGGCAAGAAGGTTATCGAAGTTAACGACAAGAAGAAATACAACACGCTTGTCTTCTCGTTCGTTGAATACGACAAAAAAAACAAGGAGAAAGAAGTCATCACATTCTACATAACCAACGACAAGAACCATATTCCAATCAGACTCGACATGTTCCTGAGTTTCGGTTCTGCAAAGGTTATCCTTAACCAGATTAAGGGCAACCGCCATCCTCTTACATCTATTGTCAAAGAAAAGAAGAAAAACTGATGACGAACAAGGACTTTGTAGAACTCACCAACGACCTTAGAGAGAACTACAAGCAATATCTTCTGCTCGAACGCTCGTACACGCAAAACACAGCAAATGCCTATCTTTCGGATATCGAAAAGCTTTTTGCATACCAGCAAATCGAAGGAATCAATCCACTCGAAACATCGTTAGACGAGTTAGAGAACTTCGCCGCCGGTCTTGCCGACGTCGGAATCCATCCGCGTTCGCAAGCCAGAATCCTGTCGGGCGTGCGTTCTTTCTATCATTTTCTGCTTCTCGAAGGAAAAATAAGGCAAGACCCTACCGAACTGTTAGAATCGCCTAAAATCGGACTTCATTTGCCCGATATTTTGAGCTTGGAGGAGATTGATGCGCTGATAAATGCCATAGACATGAGCAAAGGCGAAGGACAGCGCAACCGAGCCATCATCGAGACTCTTTACAGTTGCGGATTGCGCGTAAGCGAACTGTGCAACCTGCTTATTTCCGACCTTTATCTGGAACAAGGATTCATAAAAGTAACGGGCAAAGGCCGAAAGCAAAGGCTTGTCCCGATTTCCGAAAGAGCCGTAAGCGAATTGCAGGCTTGGTTTGCCGACCGAAACCAAATTGACATAAAGAAAGGCGAAGAAGACTACGTTTTCGTAAGCCTTACGCGCGGCAAGCACCTTACCAGAGTGATGATTTTTTACGTCATAAAACAGCTTATCGCCGTCACCGGAATTAAGAAACAAGTAAGTCCGCACACGTTCCGCCATTCATTCGCCACGCATCTGCTCGAAGGAGGAGCCAATCTGAGGGCAATACAGGCCATGCTGGGGCACGAAAGCATTGCGACGACAGAAATATACACTCACCTCGACAAAAGCCGTCTACGCGAGGAAATTCTGCTTCATCATCCGCGAAACAAAGTTTACAACAGCAAATAAATATATTTATGAACGAAAAAATAAAGTCACTCAAGGAGAATCAAAAGCTCCTCGAGTTCGTAAAATTCTGCATCGTAGGCGGAATATCAACAGGAATCGACGCCTGCATATTCTTCACGGTCAAACAGTTTACAATTTACCAGATTGCACTCGTAAGCGGCTACGCAATATCATTCATAGCAAATTATTTCATGACAGTGCTGTGGACGTTCAAAAGCAAGCCGAACAAAAAGAACGCGATAGGCGTTCTGGCGGCACATCTAATAAACCTTTTCGTAGTCAGATTCGGACTTATGCACTTGTTCGTAGAGATCTGCAAAATAGACTCCAATATCGCCTACATACCTACACTGCTGATAAGCATCGTTGCAAGTTTCATTCTTGTAAGGCTGGCAGTTAAGAAACTATAAAAAACAAAAAATGGCGGCTGCAAAATAGCAGTCGCCTTTTTTATTTCAGTTAAGATTGATTACTGACGCAATGTTGCAGAGTAATTGATCTTCAAAGCATAAGCCTTACGCAAAGCCTGCTTGATATCTGTTACAACACCCATCTTAGTATCTTGGTCAATCTTCAAAGATACAGTCATAAACGGCTGATCCTCTTCCTTCATATCCATACGAGCCTGAGTTGCATAGTCCTGCACATCAGCAGGCTCTGCATACTTGTCGTTCAACTGTACACGAGTCTCAGCACCGAACTTCTTCTGCAGTTCCTTAGTAGGAGCACCTACATAGATGAAAGTTACCAAAGACTTCTTTTCCAGTTTCTCCAACTCAGTACCCTGAGGAGCACGGAACTGAACCTTAAGAGTAACCTCACGCATAGTGGTTACCATCATGAAGAAGAACAACATTGAGAAAATCAAGTCAGGCAGTGATGAAGTGTTCATCGCTGGCATTGAGCGATTCGATTTTTTAAATCTACCCATAATTAATGTCCTCCGTAACTTTTTGGTTCAGCCTCAGAAATCTTCTGAGGGTAATATTCACGAATTGCTTTCTGCTCCTCCTTTGTACACTCAGCGTATGACTTTTTGTGGAACTGTGCCTTAGCCAGTTCATCACGCAACTCATTGTAAGCGCGTACTACTTCATTCTGTACCTCGAAGTAAGCTCTGTAACTTGAACCACGGTCATTCTGTACAGAAATTACGTGCTTTGAAGTTACCATAACCTCTCCGATGAG
>JAEEGF012198598.1_pt1 | contig 22739 bp, 17 predicted proteins | sample 9134171 | NCBI WGS metagenome assembly JAEEGF01 (sample SAMN16246542, study PRJNA631951) | gut metagenome | biome: gut microbiome; feature: rumen; material: AP-attached | host: Bos | place: Iran: Karaj | collected 2018-10
CTCGCCAATTTCAATCGCCTGTTCAAGGAGGCAGGAGATCCGGAGTGCGGTCTGCTGCTGCTCATCGTGCTGCTGGATGCAGGCGGAGAGAAGAAGGGCGGAAAAGAGTATGAGCATCAGTCTCTTAAACATGGCGCTTACTCTTCTTCAAAGTAGGACTCCTGAAAGTCAATGGCTGCATCGGCGGCAGTAGCGTCGTCCTTGTCGCGGATGGCGGACGCCATCCGGTTGAAGAAACGGCTGCGGGACCTGGAATCCCGCTGGAACATGACCTCCGTCCCTTGCGAGTCAGCATTCCAGGAGATATGATTGCGGATGGAGATGGACATGGCCACCTTCTCCACATCTTGATTGGCACCTATGTAGGTGAATACCCAGCCTTTCTGCCTGAGGCCTTCTACATAAGCCTTGATAAGTTCACGGTCAAACTCACGAGAGGCATTCTCCAGGCCATCTGTGATGATGGTTACGAGCACGGCATCCCCCTGCCCCACTTTAGGAATCAGGGCGTTGATACTGAAACCCATCGCATCAAAGAGCGGTGTGCAGCAGTCAGGTCGGTAATCTTCGGGGGCGATGTCTTTGGCCTCGCCGATAGGCGCATCATCGAGGATGGTTCGGGTCTCTCTGGAATTGAACGCCACGAAGGTGACGTGCTGATCCAGTTCAGGATGGTCTTTTGCCGCCGCGCGGATGGTCTGAAGCGTTTCATTGGCGCCACTGACGGCCATGTCACGAATGCGGCTCATCGAGCCGCTTTCGTCAAGGATGATGAGATTGTGGATGGTTTGCATGGTATAACTGTTTTTGTCTGTTTCTATATAGAGGATTGAATGGCCCGCTTTCTATCAAATGAAAACAAACGACGATCGCAAGAAAATCTTCGGATTTTCCGTGCTTTTTATTAAATTTGTCTGTTGAATGGTCGTATTATGCATCCCACAGACAAACAAATAGTTGAGGGCCTCCTTGCCAAAGACGGGAAGGTAACGCACGATTTCTTTTTCGTGTGGTGTCGGCCACTCATCTATTCGCTGATCCGGAAGGTGTTTGTTTTTGATGTGGATTATGATGAACTGGTCAATGAATTGTACATCCATTTGATGGAGAACGACGGGCGTCGGCTCAAGTCTTTTCAAGGGCGGAGCAGTATTTACCAATGGCTCAAATGCGTAGCCACCCGGTTCTTCCTGGAGAAACGTGATGGGGAAACCGTGATAGAAGATTCCTCGAATGAGCCTCTCTATCCTGTAGATGAACCGATCTTTGAGCCGACGGACAGCGAAATTGACCGCGAGGACATTAAAAGGTTGCTTGCACTGATGCCTAATCCCCGATACCGGCTAGTGCTGCAGCGACTACTGCTGGAGGATGCCGACTATAAGGAAGTGGCTGCCGAGTTGAAAACACCCGTCTCGAACGTGTACAACCTCAAGAGCCGCGCATGGGCGGAATTCACGGCCATCATGCTCAAAGAATACAACAATGGATAGACCCAAGATTACAGACGAGCTGATTGCCGCCTTTCTTGAAGGCAATACCACTGCCGACGAGACAAGTGCGGTATTGGCAGCCGCGAAGCAGAACAAACGTCTCAGGGAGTATCTGGAAATCGCCGCGCCTGAACCGGCAATCATTCCAATGCTCGCTCAAGCGGCAAGCGGAGAACAGGATAATCGCTGCAACATCCGCTGCGAACAGTATGTGCTGCAAAAGTTCGGCATCAAGGCCTCCGAAAAGGAACTCACCCGGAAAGCGGCATCGGCAAAATGGCTCAAAGAGGGCGGCACACCCCTCTTCCAGATGGGCAATCTCTGCGCCGATTACGGCCTCTCCGTAGCCCGTCAGTACAATGCGACGATCGACGACATCACGTCAGCGCTGGCAAACGATTACGAAGTCCTTGTTGCCGTGGACAGCGGCGAAATCGATGGAAATCGTGGGGCCGAAGAGCTGGAGGATGCTTTCGTCGGGAAGATTCCGGACCACGCCCTAGTCGTCTTGTCTATTGAAAGGAATGAGGTAGTATGCTATAATCCACTCCATGGCGAAGCACCCCAGATAATTCCTCTGAACCGATTCGTCGACGCCTGGAACGACTCCAATTCTTATATGGTCAAGATTACAACCAAAGCGGATGTTGCCGCTACTTACAAGCCCGCTCCGATGGACCTCACCGACATCCAACTCCCCGAATCCCTCACCGAACTGACCGAGGCCATCGCAGAAAACACCCACGAAGTCTGGTCGAAGAACCGTATGGATGAAGGCTGGACCTATGGCCCCGTCCGCGATGAAAAGAACCTCAAACACCCCGACCTCCTTCCCTACTCCGACCTGACCGAAGGCGAAAAAGAGTACGACCGAGCCACGGCAATGAATGCGATTAAGTTGATTGTGAAGTTGGGGTACGGGATTGCGAAGGAATAGGGATCGCTCCTCGCGATATTCCTTCCTCCTCATATTCATTTACGCAGGCGTAAACACTCGGGCCATCAAAGCCGCCGGTTGTGTTTTACTCGTTTTTTCGAAAGATGCACGCCAGAGATGGTAAACATGATAGCATCAGTAACAAAAGCAAAATTCAAATCTTTTCCTGAATAAATCCCAAGGACCCCCAATTCGAATCTTTGTATAACAATATCGAGCCTTTTGGAACATAAAGTGTAACCTGATCTTTTTGCATACCATCAAACACATTATCATTAATTTCTATAGGAGTATTCCAGTCAACTGTTATTCCCAACAACCCAGAATAGGAAAACGCGTAATCAGAAATGACGTTAACGTTCCTTGGAATATAAATACTTTTTAATTTTAAGCACTTGTAGAATGCCGCAGGACCTATTGACGATAGCGTCCCGGGAAAATCAATAGTCTTAAGATTCAAACATTCGCTAAAGCAAGATGCCGGTATTGACTGTACTCCTATACCAATTGAAACGGACTCAAGGTCCTCACATTGCTCAAAAACGCTTTCGCCAATAGTTGTAACCCCATCAGGAATAGCAACGGCCTTCAATTTATTGCATGACAAAAATGAATAATTACTAATAGCATGAAGTGAAGGAGGAAGATTAATTGTAGTAATTGAACAACTACAGAAAGCTGAATCGCAAATATTTTCAACTTTATTAAGATCCACTTGTTCCAAATAAATACATACGCCAAATGTATTAGCATTAATGTCTTTAACCCCATCCGGAATGCGAATGGTTTTTATCTCAGAACAACATTAATGTCCACTAAAACTTGTGGACGATAGTTATAAAGTTTAACATTTAAAACAAAGTTGGTTCATTTGAACCGTTCAGTTCATTGACAGTATTGTAGTTAGATTTGCCGAACAAGGTTTTTAGATCGGTTGTGTCTGTAAGTGAGATACTTGCTATCTGTAACATCTCGTAGATGGACCGCTGGATCCCCAGTTTCTTCTGAACGATGGCCATCATGCAATAGGCTGTTATCGCGGAGTAAATCTGGATTCTGACGGCGTTCTCGGTTTCGCCCCAGAACTTTTTTATTTTGAGATGTTGCTTCAGCCATTTGAAAAACAGTTCGATCTGCCATCGGTTTTTATACAACAGGGCAACCTTTTCCGACTTGATATTCAGCGCATTGGTGAAGAAAATCAGCTTTCGCTGGCTATCGTCGTCCCAGTAGACGATCCGTCGGAGTTCTCCCGGGTACTTCTCCCTCGTCACGGGGTTGTTCATATGGCCCCTGGCATCCGAGAGGATACCTGAGTTTTTCGGGAAGCGCCGCTTCCAAAGTTCAGGCTTGAAGTCATTGTTCTTCTTGCCACGGATGACGAAGTAGGCTCCGATGCTCTCGATGTTGTACAGCCGTTTGAAGTCGTTGTAGCCACGGTCGAAGATGTAGAACGAGTTCTCTTCGTAGGGAATGAGATCCATCGCCTTCGTATCATGGACCTTCGCAGGCGTAATATGGAAGAACGTAGGGATCTGTGTCTCAATGTCGTACAGCGTATGGACCTTCACTCCTCCCTTCTTTCTCCGGAACAGCGCCCATTCAAAGACGCTCAGGCAGAGATCGATCGTCGTAGAGTCAAATGCGTAGACATTGCCGCCCAGCTTGAAGATTTCGGTAGCCCGACACCTTTGAGCTTCAGCAATGACTTTGTATGCGAACTCCTCGAAGATGTGGTAGTCCCGACCGGCATTGGCCTTCGACAGGTTGCTCTTCGTGGCCGCCTTCCCGAAACCGAGATGATAGGCCTTCGTCCAGTGAGCCTGAGTCGCCAGGACAACATCCCGAAGACTCTCTCTATTAGACAGTTGGCCGAACATCAAGACAGCCAGTTGGTTCCAGCAGGTGAAAGACTTGACATAACGATTACCACCGTATCTGTCTGCTATTCTGAGGAATACATCCTTATCGATGAAGTCTAAAAGCTGCGAGAACACGTATTTTCCTTTATGCATATGCCCTTCTACGTTAGTAGGGCAAAGATAAATTCAAATCGGCGCGGTCGAAAAATCCTTGTAACGCTCTAACTTACAATATTTTCAAAGAACTTTTATAAATTTTTAGTGGACACTACTGTCAGAACAATAAAATGTATATGGTGCTATATAATCTAAACTATCAGGAAGATTAATTTCTTCTAAGGAGGTACATGCAAAAGCATAAAGACCTCTTGAAATCCCATCTCCATATCCAATGTGACGCAAAGACTTTGGCAATGACACATGCTTTAATCCAAGAGAAGGATTAAAACTTAGATTAAAATCAGTACACCCCTCACTAACAATCACATCCGTCAACATGTGACAACGAGCAAATGACGCTCCATCCCATGAATCATTATAATTAGTTTGGATATTAGAATTTACATATAACTTAGTTATATTAGTTGAAGCAAATGCCGAGCTACCTAAATATTCAAGAGATTGTGGCAATTTAAGATCGTTTATTAACCCTGAACAAAAAAAACTATATTCCCCGATTGTTTTCAATCTCGATGGCAGATTGATATTTTTCAGTTGTTTACATTCATAAAATGCGCTATCGCCAATCGCTTCAAGGCTTTCCGGCAATGAAATATTGGTTATAGAACTGCATTTATAAAATAAATTGACTGGTATTTTTTGAATACCATTTGGAATCTTCACTTCCTTCAATGATCTACAAAATGCAAAAGCCCCCTCGCCAATTTTACTCACACTTGAAATATCCAGTATCTCTTCAAGTCTACTACAATTTCCAAATGCATAATCGAGAATCGAGGTTATTTTCCCTGAAGTCGAAACGGAAACAAGATTAATACAATTAGCAAATGAAAAATCTGGTACTGTTTTTATTTCTTCGGGTATTTCTATGTTTTTTAACGATTCACATTCGTAAAAAGACCATTCCCCAAATTGTTTAAGCATACTAGGTAAAACAATGCTCTCCAACGAAGAACATTGATAAAAAACATGTGACCCCATGGAAGAGACGCTAGTGGGTAAAACTATTTTTTTCAAACGCCTCCCACCCCAAAAAACTCCAGAAGGGAGCCAATTATCTTCACTATAAATCACTTGATTATCTCTAATATAAACAGGATCCCCACCGGAGGAGATAGTAGCATTTTTCAAATCAATCTCTGACAGAATGCCGGAAGTAACACTCCCTTCGCTATCCATGCCTGTCATAGCATGAAGTAACGCTAAATCAGATCCATTTAATGGACCAATAATGGTGATTTTTGATATTAAATCCCTGTCTTCTTCTCGAATAAGAGAATAAAGAGTCCCAGGTTCAGACAGGGTAATCACTCTCTCTGGTCCACTTTTATTATCATCGATTAAAGAAATGGAACAAGACGTGGCTAAGAGTACGACCAGCAAACTCAAAATATTTCTCATGAAGTCTATAAAATAGGTAAAACTAATCTACAACTAATCAATGAACTTTTCCCATCGTGATAAAGACGACTTGTTGAGCGGCAACATTTGTAATCCTTGTAACAATTCATAAAAGAATAATCTTCGGAGTAATAATATCCTGATAATTTTTGATAGGACTGACTATTCCCGCCACGCACTACATGAACATTTCCCAAAGTGCAGAGAGGGTCAACATCAATAACGCCTATCCACCAACCACTACTGCTGCAATTATACTCAGAATAGAAATCCTTGACCCACTCACTATAGTGATCCGCCATATTATATAATCCTAATTCATTGGGCTTTGCCGTTATCAGTAAATCTGTATCCTGAACCCATATAGACTGCCAATCTTCGCTGCCAGGATATTCATAATCTGCACCTAATAGACCACCTCTTGACGCATATTCCCATTGCGCTTCAGTTGGAAAATCAAAAGGAAGGCCCGTCATCTCATTAATCACTTTAAGAAAATATTCCCAATCATCGTAGCCATAATTGAAATCATGTGGAATCCCGTCATGTATGAGAATATCTATCTGCTCTTGGGAAACTTCATACTTACATATATAATAATCTGAAAGCGCCACGAAATGAGAAGGATACTCATTAAAGCGTCCATAGCTCTCCACATGTGCTCCCATCAAGAAATTACTGCCTTTTACATAAACCATATTACTAAGTAGTGTACTTATAACATCTTTTTGTTTCTGATTCATTTCTGACCTCCAATTAACAGTGAAACCATTAACTAAATCCACTGATTCTATGGACAAATCATTTCCAACACTAATAGAACAAGAAACAAGCACAAAGAGAAAAAAAACATATAAAAAACAATTTTTCATATTATTCGTAAATTTGCATTACTAACCGTATCCCAACAAATTGGGAAGGCCAATCAATAACGCGATCCGGAATTATTTTATCACGATAATAAACACAAAATTTAGCAGTATCACTCATAAAATTCCCCCCACGCACAACTTTTTCTGTACCAATAAATGGACCTTCACCACTTTGTCCAGCATATTCATCACTATACCAGTCCAAACAATACTCGGCAACATTTCCAGACATATCAAACAGACCTAATGCATTACAACTTTTACTCCCAGATACAGAAGTACTATACATGGGGGATTGAGTACTCACATAAGGTGACAAAAAATAAGAAACATCCTCATATCTGTCGCTTCCTGAAAATAGAAAACCCACGTCTTTTATTCCACCTCTCGCAGCATACTCCCACTGTATTTCCGTCGGCAAAGAAAAAACCTTACCTGTCAGATTAGATAGTTTTTGGGTAAATAAAACAGCTTCATCCCAAGTAATGTTCTCAACTGGTAATTCAGATCCATAAAATGCGAAAGCATGTTCCCCCATTACTGCCACCCATTCTTTTTGTCTTAGTTCATACTTACAAATATAAAAGTTATTTACAGCACTCCGATGAACGTTATTCTGATTAAGGAATGGAACATAATTCTTGCCCTCCTCATCAGTGTTTTGAGAACCAGCATAAAAAAAATCGCCCTCCACAAAAACCATATTATTTATTAATTCAGAAAGGATTTGCTTCTGATCCTCGCTAATAATATGGCTCCAAAAAACCTGATGGCTCCCAACCATCTCCCAATAGCCTCCTGATTGAAAAACGGATAACTCTCTAGACAATGACTTTGAACCCCGTGAAATACTAACCGTGACAGAGGCTTGTCTAGATTCAACCGTTTCATTAGGATCCACTGAAACAAATAAACTGTCTCCTTCAACAGTAATCTTACACCAATCCATATTAGAACGAGCGCTCCACTGCTGATAATTGGTAACGATTCGAATGATACAAGAATCTCGATTTCCGTTAAAAACGATGCCATTCTCAGACAACTCTAAAACTGGATCCAATGCCCATTCTTGTGGATTAAAGTCTCGAAGAATACAACTTGAAACAACAAATGACAAAAAAATAAGTATTACGAATCTCTTCATTTTTTAATTTTAGTAGTGACAGATGGATGAGTAAACGGTATGACAACACCAGCCCCTATTAGAAAATCAGAACTGATTTTTCCATTACTTAGTAACATTTCTGCGCCTACAGAAAGATTAAAATAATTCCAAAAAGTAGCAGAAATCCCTATCTCCATATCAACACCTCTTAAATAGTCACTATAGAAATAAACAGAATTCCCCACTTTGGTTGCATTCTTCCACTGTCGACCATATTCTCCGTAACCGCCACCCATAAACAAATAAATAGGAAATATTTTTTTTGTAATACCTATCCTCATTCCTGCTAAATAACTTTTTCTTATAAATCCAAGTTCTTCAGCCATTCCAATATCTACATCTTTATCAAACCCATCTATGCAATCCCCCGCTTTGATATATTTCCCCCATTTATACTCTAAATAACCCCCATATTTACCTCCGAAAGAAATCCTGGTTCCACAGCGAGAAGTCGGCGAATAAACATATTCAGCAGATAATGTGATCGGAAAAACTTCTATAAGTGAAACAAAATAATGGATAACTTGATTGGGCTGAATAATCGGCGTCTGAATTTCTATTTCGGAAGATGAAGCACTTTTTATAATGATTTTTCGATAACATGCATCAAATCCCATCTCAATTTCTTTTTGCGGATCTACATATAAATAGTAATTCAAAATTTCGCCTTTCCCGGGACTAACAAGAAAAGTGTCATCAAAAGTTGTACTGATGTCTAAATCTGGGACAGCAGACTCTATGATTATTGTGGCCACACCATTGGAAGTAGCACGATCAATAGAAATAATCTTGCTCTGTGCCACCTTCAATTGCTGCCCCAAAACAGGAGAAACCCATAATAAAGCCAAGATTGTCAATGCTATAGCAACACCGAAATTACTATCGCGTGTCATATATTTTAAAATCATGAAGCGAATATTTGTCGGTATCATTTTTAATATTAGATTTTGGCTGCCAAGTCCGCACATGAATTATCGGAGACATTAATTCGTTATTAAAATCAACTAAAAAAAACACATAACCAGGCATATCCCCCTCAATATTAGTAGCATCTTCATCTGACTTCCATAACTGAAAAAAAGATACCCCATAGATATCTTTATATTTTGGATGTCGTATTATTTTTTTCCCAGAAATACTAATCCTCACTTTTCCTCCATCGTCAAAAATTGCTTTTAATCTTTTGAGATACATTTCTCTATCCTCTACAAGAGTATGGTAAGGCCTCCTCTTTGATACACGAGGTAATATTTCAGATCCATTTTTTATTAATTCTTTGGATTCAGTAAGAATCAAAGCATTTGTGCTAAACATTAATTCAATGTACTCAATACGTTTTTCTTCATAAGCCATTTCGTATGTGGTAATAAAATCTTCAATGAATAACCGTCTTTTAACATCTAACAAACTATCAGATGGCTGAGCATTCACCGGAGAAACGGCAATAAACCAGAATACTGCAAAGATGAAATTTTTCATTGGTACTATTGATTTATAACTAATCGTAAACCAGTCCCTCTCCTCTTTACGAAGGGAGAAGAATGATATCGTGTGGTTGTTTTTAAATCAAACAAATTATCTATACGATAATCACCTCCACGCCAAACTTTATCCATCCCCTTATCTGGCCCTATCGGATTATTAACAGAAGTGGTGTCATAAATAGAAAAGAAATCCAGACACCATTCGCCTACATTCCCTGTCATATCAAATAACCCCAGCTCATTATATCGCTTCCCTCCCACTTCATGAGATTTAGTCAAATCATCATATGAAGTCCATGCCACTTCATTTGCATCGTCATTCCCAGAAAAAATATAACCCCTGCTATGTGTTCCACCACGAGCGGCAAATTCCCACTGCGCCTCTGTGGGAAGAGAAAAAGGAAGCCCTGTTAGCTCCTTAAGCAAAAGTGCAAAATTATTAGCCTCTTCCCATGATACCGACTCCACTGCACAGTTACCCTCATCCGAAAACAATGAATATCCTTCGTAGAAAGCTTCCCATTGAGATAAAGTAACTTCATATTTACATATATAGAAATAATCTAAAGATACTTGATGAGGGTTACGGCTTAAGCTATCTTGATCGGTATAGTAATCAATTTGATTTACTTGATTACCCATAATAAAGGATCCTCCTTCTATTCTAACCATATTAGACAATATCGAATTCAAGGCCTTTTCTTGGTTAATAGTCAATGATTTTGCGCGAACATGTAATCCTTCCGCATCAAATTTATACACATGAAATACTTTTTTTATAAAAATAGAAGACAGCATTATTATCAATATAGATAAAAAAAGAAATAATACTTGTTTCAATTGAGGTCTTCGTTTTTGGGGCACACTATCATTTTGAATGCTGCGTTTAGGAATACTTTGTCCCATTGCATTAGAAACAGCATCAACTAATTCATTAAACTTTGTCGCGTAATCAGGATACGCATCTATCCAATGCTTTTGATTGAGAATAACTCTACTTTGGCCCGTAAGTGGTGTTTTATCCAATCTAAAAGGAATTATTGTTTTTTGCTCTTCAAAAGCAATATTAATCTCCCCATTAACCCATGATGACGTAGCCGCAGTTTTAGAAAATAGCATAACCACTACCTTGCAAGACTTAATGGCCGAATCAATAACATCACCATACTGAGATCCTCCTGGAATATCTCTAGGGGCCATCCAACACCTAATGTCATTATGCTCTAAAATGTGACAAATGGCATTCGCCGCAGTAATATCTTTGGAAGAATAACTTATAAAAACATCATGATTCATTTTTCAATGGATGTTAAAAAATCAAACATTATGCTTATCAACGCAACAATGATTACTCTTAACAATTACTTAACGATTTCGTCAATTCAAATCCGACTGCGAATAAATAAGGCAAGTTTCTTTGGCTGTTAAAGTTAATCATTATTTCTTTTTTTTTAAAATTAATCCTCATAGACTAACCCAATGGTAACAGTAATACTGATAACTATTATTGGTAGAATTTTATAATCTATTTGCGACCAACGCGAATCAGCGTCTAGTCCACCACGTCTTGTCCATTACCACCACCCCGCCAATAATCCTCGTTGTTTGGCCAGTAAGGCTATGAATTGCAAGCGGTTTTTAATATATTTGTATGCAGAATGATGACAACCGACGTTCTCTATTATTTAGAACGCTCCTTTGGCTATCAGCTAGATTTAAATTATGGAGTACAATACATCACAAGAAGAAATCAGAAGAACCATTATCAACGACATGGTGAAGAAAAGGAACTCCATCGTTCCTGTTGTTGGTGAAGATACGATTGTCTATCAAGACGAGGGAACTGACAAGGAAATCCCCTTTCAGGAGTTTATCCTCAATGAGTTCCAGAAGAAGTATCCCCAGGTAGATGTTGACAATGCAGCTCTCACATCCATGAAGGAGCGGGGCTATTATGGCCTTTCGCTTTTGTCACAGTATTTTAATGAGCAAGGACGCTTTCTGGATGATTTCATGGATTTTGTCAGCAGTAACAGTTCGTGCATAAAACTAAAGGACGAGGTGCTCGACTTCCTTGTGACATTCAACTTTCCCATCATCATTACTACCGTTTGCTTCGACATTATTGAGCAACAATTGAAGGGGAAGATTGAGGGTTATAAGTCAATTTGGTATCGGCTCAACAAGGAGAACGGCTCGTTGCCATCAAGGTGCGTCTATCACATCTTCGGTCAGGCGAAAGACGGCTCCAAATGGGTATCGGATGAGGATCTGCTGCTAACTTTCCTGTTGTCACACAACCATAAGGAATATGGGGCTACGGGATTGACCGAATTCCTGAAAGAGAACGAAAAGAAATTGTTTGTGCTTGGCTGCAATCTTCCTAACTGGCTCTTCCGTTTCCTGTGGCAACCTACGCAGACTGGACGTAACACCAATCTGAAGACAACGCAGGGCTACTGGATTAACAAGGAAAAACCCGAGGACAGCTTTGAGAACTTCCTCAAAAAGAAGAACTTCTCTGCTGACGAGCAAGTGAAGGAAATTCTAGTTGATGCTACAAAACTCCTGCAAGAAGAGTTGAAGCGTGAGGAAGAAGATCGTAGTTCCATGATGGACGCAGAAGAGCATTTCGATGTATTCATATCTTACGCCAGCGAAGACCGACCTATTGCCACTGTGATATTTGAAGCGTTGAAGAACATGAATGTCAAGGCTTGGTTCGACGACAGAGGAAAGGGAGAAATTACGCCAGGCCATCCCTATTGGGCCATGATTGAAAGCGGCATCAAACATTCTTCACACTTCATGCCCATCATTACAGGCAACTGGATGCAGAAACTGACGAACACGTCCAGCTTGAAAGACGAGACTTATTTAGTTCGCGACTGGCTGGCAGAATGCAGGAAAAGTGACAGTCCTGCTCAACTAAAAGCAAACTATTCCATTCCTGTAATTATCAAAGACTCATCATATAATGGGGTTACCATTACAGAAGGATATGTTGAGCAAGTAGCTGGATTTGGCGTCCTTCCGAACACATTGTTCAATGGAATCGATATGATCTCGTTTGACGAAAAAGACTATAGTGTTTTTGAAAAAATAGAGTGGTAAAGCTATGGCAGAGAATACTTTCCTGGGATTACAACCCTATACCGAGGCCGATGCCTACCGCTTCAAAGGCCGCACGGACGAGTCGCAAGAACTGTTCCGCCTGATAGTGCGCAACGACTATACGGTATGTTATGCGGAATCGGGTGAAGGCAAGACCTCCCTGCTGAATGCGGGCGTGTTCCCATTGCTCAGGGAAAACATGTTCTTCCCTATCGAGATTACCTTTACCAGCGATGACTACCAGCGCACACCTGACAACTTTGACACCATCATTGACCGTTGTATCAAAGATAGCATATCTGAATATAACGAAAAGAACAAGGGGCTACACATCGAGTATGAACTTTGTTCCACTGATTTCCAAGACACGGACAGCCGGCTGGCGTTACAAAAAGAATTGAGCAAATACTCATGGTGGAAACTGAGGAACTACAAACCCCAGGCGATGGGCCTAACATTTACGCCCGTTTTTGTCTTCGACCAGTTCGAGGAAGTATTCAACCTGCCCGGTTCTATCGTCTGGACCAAGAAGTTCTTCGACTGGTTGGAAGATGTGTCATCCAACAGTTGTCCCGATGAGATTGTCAGCAAAGTCAGGGAAATCATCGGCACCAATGCTGCCTTCCCTGCTATCAAAGAAGAAAAAGACTTCAAAGCCGTATTCTCTCTCCGCAAGGAGTTCATTGGCGAGCTGGACTACTGGGGCATGCAGAAGTGCTTCATCCCCAGCCTGAAAGACAACCGATACTGCCTGAAGGCCTTGACGTATGAAGGGGCCAAGAACGTGATGGCCCAGCAGCAACGCTTTGCAGAAGACAAGGTGGAACAGGTGTTGCACTATTTCGTAAAGCAGTATTCTCGTGAGCCTGAAAAGACTATTTCTGAGAACCTGCCTGTCATCCCCGCTCTCCTTCTGTCCGTCGTTTGCGATTCGTGGGAAAAAGACCTTGATTTTTTCTCAGGAAAGGATGTCGATGAGATTGGTCAATCACTCAATATCATTCTTGAGCGATTCTATGATGAGGCTCTTTCTTCCATTATCAAAGAATTGTCCAGACAAGAAGGCAATGGCCAGACAGATGCAATCCGTGGCGATATTGAAAATGCTATTTTCGCATTGGTTGATGGTAATGGGAAACGTGTAAGAAGAAAATCTTCTGAACTGTCCCATCTTGATTTTGATGCGAAATACAAAGAGATATTGAGAGACAACCGCATCATTAAGATCTCTAAGGTTGATGGCGAGGACTATGTTGAAATCGTTCACGATTCTCTATGCCCGATTATTGCCAAGAGGAAGGACCTTTACCTGGCAGCGGAAGTAAAGAGGCGAGAAGAAGAGAAGTTGAAGGAGCGAGACAAGAAGAACAGAAGGCGATTGTTCTTGTTATCAAGTATTATTCTCATCGCTCTTATGATTATTGGATTCTTCATTTTTCAAAATCGAAAAATTGAGCAAAACTCTTGGAAGATGAAGGAGAATCTAGCTCGAGCCGTGGCGGAAAAGTCATTGACGCTTGTTGACGAGGGAGACTCCTATCTTGCGCGCTTGTTGCTTCTTGAGGTTCTGCCTAAGGATGTGAATGCGAAATATCCTGATCGGCCTTATGTCCCAGAGGCTGAAAGTTCATTAAGAATAGTGCTTAAACACAACAACACAATTCTCAGAGGACATACAGACGCGATTAGCTCTGTATCTTTCAGCCCCGACGGAAAACATATCGTCTCGGCTGCATGGGATAAGACTGTCCGTATCTGGGACGCACAGACTGGCCGCCAAGTTGGACAACCGTTGGAAGGACATACAAAATTGGTGAACTCTGCAGCCTTCAGCCCCGACGGGAAACGTATCGTCTCAGCATCAATGGATCATACTGTCCGTATATGGGATGCACAGACTGGCCGCCAAATCGGTCAACCGTTGGAAGGACATACAGACGCAGTGAACTCAGCAGCCTTCAGTCCCGATGGAAAACATATCGTCTCAGCATCAATGGATCATACTGTCCGTATATGGGATGCACAGACTGGCCGCCAGATCGGTCAACCATTGGAAGGACATACAGACGCAGTGAACTCTGCAACCTTCAGCCCTGATGGGAAATGTATCGTCTCGGCGGCATGGGACCAGACGGTCCGTATCTGGGATGCACAGACTGGCCGCCAAATCGGACAACCGTTGAAAGGACATACCCATATTGTGCTCTCTGCAGCCTTCAGCCCCGATGGAAAACGTATCGTCTCAGCGGCATTTGACAATACTGTCCATATCTGGGATACACAGACAAGCCGCCAAATCGGCCAACTGTTGGAAGGACATACAGACGCAGTGAGATCTGCAACCTTCAGTCCCGATGGGAAACATATCGCCTCGGCATCCGACGACCATACCATCCGTATATGGGATGCACTCACTGGCCGCCAAATCGGTCAACCGTTGGAAGGACATACAGACGCAGTGAACTCTGCTGCATTCAGTCCCGATGGGAAACATATTGTCTCGGCATCCTACGATAATACCGTCCGTATATGGGATGCACAGACTGGCCGCCAAATCGGCCAACCGTTGGAAGGACATACATACTGGGTGAACTCTGCTGCCTTCAGCCCCGATGGGAAACGTATCGTCTCGGCATCTTCGGATAAGACTGTTCGTATATGGGATGCACAGACTGGCCGCCAGATTGGACAACCGTTGGAAGGACATACAGACATGGTGTTCTCTGCTGCCTTCAGCCCCAATGGGGAACATATCGTTTCGGCATCCTACGACAATACCGTCCGTATCTGGGAATACCCTCCCCTTCAACAACTCATTGATGAGACTCGAGAACAATTCAAGAACCGTTCATTAACACATGAAGAGCGAGAGAAGTACTATCTGGAATAGTGCCGATGGACGAAAATATTATATATTTGTAAGAATTGAAATAACTAAGGCAAGGTGTTTATGGACACAGGAAAGAGTAAAATGAGCTTCTGGAGCAGGATTCTACTGGAAATGCATCGTTCGCTCTCAAAAGGAGGTTTATTTCCGTTTGTCATTTATATTATAGTAGCATTGTTAATTTGCGGAATCTTTGTATTATCCTCCTTGTCCATTCCACTATGCGGCTTAGGGACAGCCAGTGATTTTTCTCCGACTCATCGGTTTTCTGCGGCTTATTATCATCTTTTCACTTCTGGCGGCCAAAATATGCTAGGGACGAAATTCGGGTGGTTGGTTACAACCGTCGGATTAATCCTGGTGGCAATAATGACATCGTTGTTTACCAACTTGCTTGATAAGATTGCAAAACGGTATTTGGAGGGAGAGACTCACTATGTATTCAAAGACCACATTGTCATTTTTGGCTACCATGAAATGCTGCCTGGCCTGGTCAAGCAACTTATGGAATCGGAATATAGTCATAGGTATTTCCTGGTTCAAACCTCCAGGGTGGAAAGGGCACGTGCCGAACTCTCGAGCATATTGACGCCAAAACAGATGAGACGGGTGATTATTCAAAAAGGTGAAATTACCTCCTTGATTGATATCGATTGGATGCATGTCAACAATGCATTTGAGATCTTCATTCTCGGAGAAGAGATGAAATTGGGAGCGGACTCGTCTCATGATGTCCATGTCCTCCAATGCTTGAGGAATATCGTCACATGCCTTGACAAGCCTTCCTCGGAAGAAAAGAAAAAACTCTGCCATGTGATGTTTGAACATCACTCGACTTTCTCCGTTTTCCAACATATAGACCTGAATGATGCGGCTTTTGAAAAGCTCGCCTTGTTTCCTTTCAATTATTATGAAATGTGGGCACGAAAAGTTTTTGTCAACACTTCTTTGGTGCCTGACATTACAAAGAATTCCTCTTATCTGCCATTGGAAGGAACAACGGGAATAGGCCCTGATTCCCAAGAACATGTGCATTTGGTTGTAGTCGGCATGTCCCGGATGGGGATCGCCATGGGCTTGCAAGCCGCGCACTTGGGGCATTTCCCCAATTTTATTTCAAAGCCTTCCTGCAAGACCAGAATCACCTTCATTGACCATAATGCCCGCAGGGAGATGTATCACCTGCAGGGAAGGATGGAAGCGATGTTCATGACTAGCAATTGGCGTTATGCCGAACCGGAAAATGCGGATTACGGATATTACACCAAAAGTATAGATTCCATTCGATGGAATCATCCTCTTGATGATGTAACTTCCCTATCTCCTTACAAATCCGAAAACCGACATCTTGGAAAAGATTTCATCGACCTGGAATGGGAGTTTATTCAGGGAGATGTGGAAAATCCCGTTATTCAAGCGTATATCCGTTCCGCAGCGATGAATCCGGATACGCGTTTGACAGTGGCTATATGTGTCCCAGACTTCAATCAGTCAATTGCCATTGCCTTGCACCTTCCATCGTCAGTTTATAAATCCGCAGTGCAAGTTCTAGTGTACCAGAAGACCGGCGATGCCATTGCCAGCGCTTTGTCTCAGGGAGTCGTATCGGGATACTCTCCGTACAACAAATTGAAGGCTTTTGGAATGAGTGATAAATGCTACGATTTAAACTTGGTTAAAACCCTTCTTGACTTAGCAGGCGGCTTGAAGAAGCAAGATTGTGTTACTTTTCAGGAAACTCCGTTGGCAGATGCTCATTATCAACTATTAACACCTTCCGAATCAAAGTCAGCCGCAGCCAATATGTGGTCGAATATTTATAATGCCTGCCATGTGTGGACGAAGCTAAGGAGTGTCGGCTCCAAGGATGGTTATATCCCCGGCGAATTGGTCCCGTTATTAGGCAAGACCGAACACATCCGCTGGAACGCAGAACAACTTTTGACACAATTCCGTCCCCTCACTGAAAAAGAACAAAATGAAGTTTTGGAGGGCCGTTTGAATAAAGATGATCTAAAACGGGAAAAATTGGCTCATTTAGATATTTGTTCGAGAGAAAGACTTGAAATCGTAGATAGCGATGCTGTGCCTTTCGATGAAGAACTGGTTAATAGTATCCGGACAATTTACTTAAAAGTGAAAGGAGACGAGTAAGCTTAGTCATCCCTAAAAGCTATCTTCATATAAAAATTGGCTAAACATCCTCCAGCATATCCCTGATCATTGTATTCATCATGGCGCGGCTGTATTGCCGGAGGAGACCTTTATAATAGGTGACATCCTCGTGGTTCGATTGGGTAATCTTTTCCCAAAGGGTTATCGTCTCAGCATCTTCGCGGGCAGGTTGCAGAACAGACCTGAATTCTTTATCCAGATCTTCCATCTGAAAACCACGGTCCATAATCTTTTCAAAGGCAGTCCCGTGGAAAGACTCATATTCCCGCTGCCAAAGGTCCTCCAGCCAATTCCAAAACTCATCCCAGATTATATATGGAATATCGTTCGTGTATTCTTCCGTCAGCTTTTCGGGGTGGTTGATGGCCGCATCCTTTATGAAATTTGGAAAATACTTATCAAGCAACTCCTCCTCCTTTGCATAGCAGAGGTCTTCTAATTCTTTTTTATTCATGGCAATATGGGATGTTATTCACAAAAATAATGAAAATAATCCATTTATCCTTGCTCGTTCTGTGTATCACTCCCAGAAGATCGATAATGCTCATCTCTGGCCAGATGATCTTCGAAACGTCGCTTGGATTTGCGGGCCATGAAGATGAACAATCCGAGGAAAAGGGCCAGGAGTGAGATGACGCCGCCCAACACATCGGAAACCATCAGCAGAGCATCGAACAGGAAATGCAGCAGAATGGGAATGAGTACGGCCAGCCAATAGTTTTGCTTCCGTTTCGCAGGATCTCCGAAAACAGCGTTGGAGTAGAAATATCCCATTGTGATGGCGAAGAAGAAATGGCCCGGTATCGGAAAAAGGGCGCGGAGCAAACCGATGGAAGCCCATGATTCCGGGTATGCAAGCATGTAGCCGATGTTTTCAAACGCCGCGAAACCCATTCCCACACAAACAGCATAGACCATTCCGTCTACATATTCATTGAAGAACTTATTGTTCCGCAGAAGCAGCCAGAGAAAGAAGAACTTGGCCAGTTCTTCCGGAATGGCCGCCCCGAACAACGCCACCATTATGCTTCCCCCAACCGTATCGGGCTTCATCGGGAAAAAACCCATCATGCATAACATGCTAGAAAACACCGTAGCGACAATGGCCGAAAGCGCGCCAAAACCAAAGCCTTTCAATAATTGACTGGCAGGTTCTTTCTCGTACTTGTCCTTTCGATAAATGAAATAGACAAGCACCATGGCAGGAATGACCGCCGTTAGAAGAAGAATCAACAATTCCATGGTTCAAGCAGGATGCGTCATTCGATATCTTCCATATCCTCGAAAATATCTTAACGCGGATTATTCTTCTTGCTGTTTATTCCAGTTTCGTTTACGGCGGTTGACAGGCCGGTCTTGACCATTGTTTTCATCAAAGTGTTGCCGTTTTGTCGCCAGAGTGTACGGAAGTATTCGGTGAAAGCATTATCATGTCTTTGCATTTTTCGAAGCTGTTGATAATCCTGCTTCCAGTTCTTCATCTTCATATTACGGGTGGGATCTTGAGAAAACCGGCAGGATTCACTAAACTTGACTTTCATGGAGTATTCACCGGTTCCCCACATGCTATCGTTCCCATTTATCGGCATATAAGATCTGGGGACGACAAAACAGTCTCCACTTAGGTTTACATAAGTTGTGTCCAGTTGGACATCCTTCGGTGCCTTTCCTTCGGAAACCATCTTCCGATTTTGATCGATGGCCGCACGAGAATAAGTATAGACTTCTGTTCCGTAAGGAATCGTCACTGACATCTTGAAATTTCCGAGTTCAACGTCTTTTTGAATGGTAATTGCCTCATTGATCCATGAGGAAGAAAGAGATAGCTCCATCCCTATGGTTAATTGTTCACGCTCATCATAGGAAAACTTGTTGTCCCTTTCCGTCGTCTCACTCGGGCTCAGCACAATGCCGTTAGCGCGCAAGTTGGGCAGATGACATTCGTAAGGATAAAAAGCAATCGTATCGACAATCAGGCAAAACTTGCTATGCTGGTATAAGTGTGCTAAACGGCTCTCATCTATATGACAGGATAAGAACAGGACTTCGTGTCCATCCCTAACGCCACGTACCGAAATGCCATCGAAATTCATATTCGATGGATCAAGCGCACCCAAGCGGGAAGTTTCCGTGTAAAAGTCCTTCAACCCCCTGACAGATGAGATGCTGTCAGTATATTTACACTCTTTTTCAATCATCTGAGCCCACTCCTTCTTCTGAGTACTACGAAGGTTGACCAGACGGACGATTTCGGTGGCAGTAATATCAACTAAAGATGGGACAACCGAAGTCGCTGCATCTAAAAGCATAGTGGCAACTACACTTCTTGTAGCGCCACCCCTCTCCTGGAGGTTTTCAACCGTGCGATTGATCATCTCCCTTCTCACAGGATTCATTTCATTTACAGTGACCGTCCAGGAGTCAATTTCCCGATCAGCGCGTGTCATGCTGTTCTGAGCCACTAGTGGAACACACATGTTCAATAAAAGAACAAATGATAAAAACTGTTTCATATTGCGTCTATTAAGATAAATGCATCGTAATATTGTGGTTCATTAAAATCATCAGAATCCTGAACATACTGGACTGTCATTGTCTTTGGATTATACTTTCTTATTTTGAGATTGTTATTATCATTTCTTTCTGATAAAGATGCTCTCGCTGCCATATACGCATCATGCATATCCATGCCGCCAACCAGATTGCCGTGAAACCGGACTATCAACTCCGCTGTTGCCTTATCGCTCACATTCCAGAGACTTACCAGCATGGCACCGACTCCGGCATTTTTCAGACCGCGCTGAATACCATAAACACCTTCCGCGGTAACCTTTCCCAAGGCTGTCTGACAAGCTGAAATGATGGCAAGATCAACCTTAGACAAATCCAAAGTGGCAATTTCGGCCGCAGATAGTATACCGTCGAAATGATTGGGGTCGAAGGTAAAATCCCATAGTGTCTTGTTCGCGCCTGATAGCGCCAACGAAGACTGAGAAAGGGTTTCATCAGTCAAACAAGGTTTAATGTCCGTACCTTGAGGAATCTCCGAAGCATCAAAAAAACCATGTGTGGAAATGCTCACAATACTATATTTACCCATCAACGAACGAATGACAGATTCTGACGCCTGATTACCCATCAAAAGAGTATCGGAAGCACATCCCCGGACCGTATAAATTCTCTCAGCTTCTTCTTTTGCACCAAAGAGATAACCAAAGTATGCCTGAATCTTATTGAGATACGTATAAGCCAGAATATCATTACCCTGATTGGTTGCATCAATTTCTGAAAAATATGAAAGCCCTCCTGCTATAAGTGCCGAATTCAAACGGTTGCTCCGTTTCAAGACAAGCCGTCTGGTAGAAGATAGCCGATAAAACTTCTTGGATGCAAGAGATTCAGGCAACATATATTCTACAGCCAGCTGGTGGATGTATCCATCCGGAGAGAAATAGACTTTTTGGCAATCCCCGATAGCGGACTGCAATTCCTTCGGCCAAAGCATTTCGCGAAGCACTGTATCTTCATACAATACATTCTTGTACTTGCCAGAGGTGGAATAGAGACGGGCTTCGTTTGTCATCCCGTTGAACTCATATTCCATGAAACACTCGGGCTCCAACAATGCAATCCAAATTGGGAGACCTGTCTTCTTTACAAGAACACAACCCAGTCTTTGACGGCCATCCTTTTCATATTGTACAAACTCGATGGCACAGCCATCTGTCGGAAGGCTTTTTTGAATATCTTTCCAACTGGAATTTAATGATTTTATGGCATTGGGGTCCCTATCAAACGCATTCAACTGAAGAAGAAGTCCTTTGCTGAATAAAGCCACGTTGAAAATAAGACCAGGATCCTCGCCCTCCAACTGGAAACAATCAGCAATAAAAGGGCGCATCCGCATCCAATAGTCCTGCCGTTCACCGGGAGACATTCCCTTCAGCACTGATAAGGCATCCTTTTGTTTCCATTCATAGAAAGATTTGTATAACGGTAAAGCTCGCTTTTCACGATCCGGAGCTCTTGACAGCATGATGATTTTCGCTTTTTTCCTGAGCGATTCATAATACCTTTCAGAGCCTATTTCAAATCTACGGAAAAGGCTGTCAGCCATTATCTCTGATTCTTTAGAATTACCCAATCTAGCCATACACATAGCCTTTTGCATTTGAATGTCCAACCAGACATAATACAAAGGGTCCCCTTGCACGAACTCTCCCCTGAGGAATGCATCATCAAATGCAGACAATGCCTCACAAATATTGTCATAAGCTGCCTCATACCTTGCTCGTTTATAGTTTAATTGGGCAAGTTCCCGACGAATTGTTGGAGCTTTATCCAAATCCTCACCAAAGATATCCTTGTTAGTCTCGTAGATTGACAAAGCCTTCAGAAAAGACGATTCTGCCAGAGGATATGAATCCTCATCAAAACTACTGTTTTCGTAATGCCAGTCGCCGACAAGCTTATATAGATCTGCGGTAAACTCCAAATCGTCATTCTTTTGTAGATGCCCTGACTGGCTACGGGCTATCAAGCCCTTTTCCAACTCGACTGCGGCAGACATGATACCGGCGCGATTGCTGCGTTCGTATTGCCGATTGCCTTCCGTCACGATAACGCGCATCCTCTTGCGGAAATCAACATCATTCTCCACCGGAATACTCTGCGCCGTCAAAGAAGATGCGACGAAGAGAAAGGCCCCTATTATCAATATCCCGCGTTTCATTTCTTACGCATGTTATGGTTAAGTATCACAAAGGACTGATCCCGGTTCCCACCGACCACAATAATGGTCACAGGATCATCCGTTTCTAGTGTAGTATTGTCAATGAACGCTGTCAATAAACCTCCTTCTGTTTTGACGAAATCTATCGTATCACCCTCCCCAATACGGATAGAAGCCGACAAGTCGCCACCGTCTTCATCATATGGGACGATAACAAAGCATTGCCTTCCTTCTCTTCCTTTAATCGTATACGATACCTTGGCGTTAGCATGGACAGAACGCTCATATAGAGAATAATCATAATTCTCATTCTCCCCATTCAACATGTCACCATGTACATACACCGTCTTGCGGCTGGTTGCAATGAGGGAGAGCAAGCGATTGAGCTTGAAACCGGGCACATTATCATAAGTATGACATTCTCCTTCCTTGAAATA
>JAEEGF012245806.1_pt1 | contig 22739 bp, 20 predicted proteins | sample 9134171 | NCBI WGS metagenome assembly JAEEGF01 (sample SAMN16246542, study PRJNA631951) | gut metagenome | biome: gut microbiome; feature: rumen; material: AP-attached | host: Bos | place: Iran: Karaj | collected 2018-10
TGGAAATTTGCAAACCGGCAATATTAAACGGTTTGGAGGGGGAATTGAAAATTATGGCATTGTCGAAACATTCTTCCGAAACAGTGGCAAAGGGACAATATTCAACATCGGGCATAGTCAGTTCACAATGAATTTCATCACTAACGAGTACTATTTTGTGTTTTAAACAAATGTCACTCACCTTTTTCAATTCATCATAAGTCCACACTCTGCCTGCAGGATTGTGAGGATTGCAAAACAGCAACATTTTCACCTTTTCATCCGCTGCTTTTTTGTCTAAATCGTCATAGTTGATAGTATAAGTATTGTTGGCATATATCAAAGAACTTTCCAATACTTCACAATCGCAATTATTGATAGCATCATAAAAATGATTGTACACCGGTGACAATACCAGCACTTTGTCACCTTTTTCACATAAGGTTCTCATCGCCATAGACAATGATGGAATAACACCCGGCATATAGAGTATCCACTCTTTTTCAATTTTCCAATGGTGCCGATGGTCAAACCAAGCAATCACACTATCGTAATAACTTTGCGGAACAAAGGCATAACCGAAAACAGGATGTTCCAAACGTTTGCGTATGGACTGAGTAATGGCAGGTGCGATTTCAAAATCCATATCCGCCACCCACATAGGCAAAACTCCTTCTGGTGGAAAATCCCATTTAAAAGAATTGCTTCCTCTTCTAACAATCTGTTTGTCAAAATTATATTCCATCTGTCATTCAATATTTTGATACAGGTTTATACATATTACAACATAGATGCTGCCAATTGTTTCAAAGTTTCCTTGTCAGCCTCTTTCATGGCAGAGCGGATGCTGACCTTTGGCTCTACAATAGTAATATTATTCATTTGCTCTAATATGGCACACATGGTTTTTGCCGCCATAGGAGCCCATGTTCCGTTTTCAATGATACCTATTTTACGATTGCGGAAATTTTTGGCTTTTAGATGATGAAGAAATTCTTCCATTTTGGGCATTACACCGCCATCGTAAGTAGGTGCTGCCAATACCATTCTGTCGTAACGGAAAGCATCTTCCACTGCCTCAGCCATATCGCTACGAACCAAATCTGTAATGGCAACATCCACACCTTGTTCCGACAATAGTTTTTCCAATTCCAATGCGACTTGCTGTGTATGACCGTGCAAAGAGCAATATGCAATAAATACTCCTTGACTTTCTGCCTGATAGCTGCTCCAAATTTGGTATAAATTGAGATAATACGACAAATCATTTTCCAAAATCTGTCCATGCAAAGGTGCTATGGTTTTAATATCCAATGCTGCAGCCTTTTTCAACAAACCTTGCACTTGCTGTCCGTATTTTCCTACTATATTGAAGTAATATCTTCTGGCTTCACATGCCCAACCTTCGGTTGTAGTTTGATATAGTTGACCATCCAAGGCACCAAATTTACCAAAGCCGTCTGCAGCAAACAATATTTTTTCAGTAGTTTCGTATGCCACCATCACTTCCGGCCAATGCACCATAGGGGCAGCCATAAATTGCAAAGTGTGTGTACCTAACGACAATTCATCCCCTTCTTTAATAGTGAGAAATCGCCCACTGAAGTCATAATCAAAAAACTGACCGAGGAATTGTTGTGCTTTTGCCGATGTAACACATTGGCAATCTTTGTAGGTTTGCAAAAACTTCACTACCGATGAAGCATGATCGGGTTCTACGTGCAAAACGACCAGATAAGACGGTTGTTGTCCTTGCAACACTTCCTCTACCTGCTGCAACCATTGGTCCCCGCAACGTATATCAACAGCATCCATTACTGTTATTTTTTCATCTTTGATTACATAGGAGTTGTACGAAATTCCTTCGGGAATCATATATTGTCCTTCAAACCAATCTAAGGTCTTATCGTCTGTTCCAACATAAAAAATATTTTCTTTTACTTTCATTGTTTTGCTATTATTGTTTTATTACCTAATTATTTCTATTTATTGATTTTATATTCTTTCTTGATGATTTTTTTAGCGGTTTTATATCCTAAATTGTAAATTTCTTTTGCCTTGTCAACATCGAATGTATCAAAATTGCCTATAGCAGACGGCTCTATCAGCAAATCACATATTTCCTTGTCATGAATGGTATTGGCTTTGTACATAAAATTATAGGAACGTTGTGCCACCGTGAACAAGGAAACCTTGTATTCTTTTATCACCAATGGAGAAGCATTGACACCGACTACATATTGGCAATCGTCTTTGATGGTGCTGACCGGAAAATTTTGTACCACTCCCCCGTCAACATAATAGACACCATCTATCATTTTGGGTACAAATATAATCGGCATGCTACACGAAGCAACAATGCAATCTACCAAATCACCACTGTCAAATATTTTGGCGATACCGTGATCCAAATCGGTTGCCACAATTTTTAAAGGAATGGGTAAATCTTCTATTTTTTTAGCTTTTAGATGTTTGCGGAGAAAATTCTCCATAGGGTCCATCGTAAAAATGCCGCCTGTCGGAGCAAAAATATTGGAAGTATGCAAAGACAACCACTCTTGTTTGATATCTTTTAAAGAAGGAAAACTAAAAGTTGTCATCTGACGGAAGCTGATATCCGTAAAAAAATTGAGTATTTGTTCCGGTGTATAGCCATCAGCATACAAGGCTCCTACTATTGAGCCGGCACTCACCCCTGCAATGACATCGGGCTTGATGTCAAATTCTTCAAACGCTTTTAAAACACCTGCATGACACAATCCTTTGATGCCGCCTCCGCTCAGTGCAAACCCTATTTCGTATGGTTTTCGCTTGAATAATTTTCCTAACATGGTTTCTGCCTACATTAAATATATTATAAAATGCAAATGTAGCAAATTTCTTTGAAAAAACAGTCATTTTTTTCATCATGTAGCTATTTTTATTTCACCTATACTTTATAAATTTTCTTTAATAAAGCATTATAAATGAAAAAACTTTCAGTTTTTTTTACTATCTTTGCATTTTATTGCAAAAATATATTGATTATGACATTAGAAGAAAAAAAATCGTACGCATTGGGAATCGCAGTAGGTTCCAATTATGCAAAAATGGGTGTTAAATTAGATGTAAATGCCTTTTCAAAAGGTTTTTCCGATATTATTACAGGTTCAAAACCGGAATTATCTTTAGAAGAAATACAAGACCTTCTCAACATGCTTCAAAACGACATGGAACAAAACGAGAAAAGTGAATTAAATGCAGAAAAAGAACGCGGGAGAAAGTTTTTAGAAGAAAACAAGAACAAACCCGGCGTGAAAGTGACGCCAAGCGGTTTGCAATATAAAGTGCTCCGCGAAAGCATCGGCAAAAAACCCACTGCAACCGATACCGTTGAAGTGCACTACCATGGCACATTGATAGACGGAACCGTTTTTGACTCATCGGTACAAAGAGGTCACACCATAGAATTTCCACTTAACCAAGTAATTAAAGGTTGGACAGAAGGTCTTCAACTGATGAGTGAAGGCTCTAAATTTGAATTTTATATTCCTTCCGACTTGGCATACGGTGACAGAGGTGCAGGCGGCACTATCAAAGGAGGTGCTACATTGATATTCCAAGTTGAACTTTTCAAAGTAAAATAAACAGATTGCATGCAAGAAATTGAAAAACTCATCTATGCACTATTTGCAGAAAATATTCATTCTCAAATAGATAAAATTGAACTATTGCAAGCTTCCGGCTCCAATAGAAAATATTTTAGAATTTTCTATCAAAACAAAACCCTTATCGGAGTTTACAATGACGATAGAAAAGAAAATGAAGCATTTATAGGTTTCACCAAACATTTTTTACACAAAGGATTCAATGTCCCCAAGATTTTTGGCGAAAATTTAGACCAGAATGTCTATCTTTTGGAAGACTTGGGAGACGAAACTTTGTATAGTTTTCTCTGCAAAGAACGGCAAAATGCAGATGGTTTTTCATCCAAACTCTTCAATATCTACAAACAAACTCTTGATGGTTTGATAGACATACAATTGCGTGGCAGCGAAGGCATCGATTTCTCGCTTTGCTATCCGCGTAGTGCCTTTGACCGGCAATCTATCAATTGGGATTTGAATTATTTTAAATACTATTTTTTAAAATTAGCCAAAATTCCTTTCAACGAACAATTGTTGGAAAACGATTTCAACACGCTCACCGACTATCTGTTAGAAGCCAAAGCCGACTATTTTCTCTACCGTGACTTTCAGTCAAGAAATATCATGTTGAAAGACGACAAGGTATTTTTTATTGACTACCAAGGAGGAAGACGCGGTGCCTTGCAATACGATGTTGCCTCTTTGCTCTACGATGGCAAGGCCGACATACCGCAGGATATTCGTGAAGAATTGCTGACACACTATATCAATCGTTTACAAGCCGTTTGTCCTCAAGCTGCCAAAAATTTCAAAGACTATTACTATGCATTTGTCTTTGTCCGCATTATGCAAGCCATGGGTTCGTACGGATTTAGAGGTTTTTACGAAAAGAAAACGCACTTCTTACAAAGTATTCCTTATGCCCTAAACAATTTGAAATGGCTATTGGCAAATGTAGATTTGAAAATTCACATTCCTGAATTGTGGCAAGTGTTTCACCAACTTATTCATTCTGAAACACTCAACAAAATATCACAACCCAAATTGACCGTTAAAATTTATAGTTTTTCCTTCAAAAATCAACAACCTATAGACAATTCCGGCCATGGAGGTGGTTTTGTTTTTGACTGCCGCTGTCTTCCCAATCCGGGTCGCTACGAAGCCTATCAACACAAGAATGGCTACGACCAAGAAGTGATAGAATTTTTGGAAACAAAATCCGAAATAACACTCTATTTTGAATATGTTAAATCATTGGTTGACTTAGCGGTACGCAATTATATAGAACGTGGATTTCTTCATTTGTCTATCAGTTTCGGTTGCACCGGCGGACAACATCGTTCGGTTTATTTTGCCAACCGACTGGCACAATACATTCAAAAATATTATAATGTAAATGTAGAAACCATTCATTTAATGCAACAACAATGGATAAGATAAGAAAGATAATCGGCATGTTTATCATATTGAGCATGGCTACACTATCTACAACAAGTTGTCGGTATGTAGAAGGTGGTGGTGTGGGAAAAGTCCTCAATCGCATTCGCGGACAATGGGAAATTACCGAAATTACAAAAAACGGTGAAAAAACATCTTCTGCCGCCTACGAAGAACAAGTTGCAGGAATAATGGAATTCTACCGAACACAAGTGTACCTTCTCTATTATAACGAAGGAAGCACCACTTGTGTTTGCGAAGGTTCATGGGAATTTTCTGAAGACAAAAAAGAACTTATCGTCAATTATCGCGGTAAATATCAAATTATTAGCAGAGAATATACCATACTGAAATTTTCTAATCACAAACTCAAACTTGCCTACACAGACGATAAGGGAGATAAATGGACTATTTTATTAGAACTGGTTATATCGTTTATTGAATATGGATATTAAAAAATCATTACATAAACTATCACACCTATTTTTAAATCTTTCCGATCAAAGAAAAGTACTTTTTTTAAGTGTATTTGTCAGCATTATATCTGCATTGGCAGCCATAGTGCTCAAAACCAGTGTACATTATACCGAACAATTGCTGCAAACTGCCTTTCCTGAACAACAATTCAACTATCTATATTTAGCATTTCCTATCATAGGTATCACACTAACAGTACTTTTTGTAAAATTTGTCGTCAAAGACGATTTAAGTCATGGCGTCAGCAAGGTGTTATATGCCATTGCAAAAAATGACGGAAAACTAAAAGTACATCACACCTATTCTTCTGTTGTTTCCAGTACATTGACAGTCGGTTTTGGCGGTTCTGTCGGTTTGGAAGCACCTATCACCCTTACAGGGTCGGCTATCGGTTCACAATTAGGCAAATTATTCCATTTAAACGCCAAAAGCACCATCACCTTGGTGGCATGCGGAGCGACTGCCGCTGTGGCAGCCATATTCAATGCCCCTATTGCAGGAGTGGTATTCGCTATTGAGGTATTGATGCTAGATTTAACCATTTCCACCGCCTTTCCGCTTCTCATTTCGGCTATCACGGCTATGAGTATGTCGTACATTATACTTGGAAGAAGTATCATGTTCAGTTTCATACAATCCATTCCTAATTTTGAAATGCACAATTTGCCATTCTATGCCCTTTTAGGATTTCTAACAGGCTTATATTCTCTCTATTTTATGAGAATGTCGGGCAAAATAGAATCTTCTTTCAAAAAAATACAACGACCTTGGATAAAAATCATTTTAGGTGGCATCAGCTTAAGCATATTGATATTTTTGTTTCCATCGCTGTATGGTGAAGGCTACGAGGCATTAGGTAACATTATGCAAAACAAAATCAACTATATTTTTATCAATAGTCCATTCTACAATTGGCAATTCAACGATGGATTGATGATATTGTTTTTGTTTTTAATGCTGATGGTGAAAACTTTCGCCACATCGCTGACCAATGGTGCAGGCGGTGTCGGAGGTGTTTTTGCTCCTTCCTTGTTTATGGGAGGTGTTACCGGTTGCTTGGTCGCAGAAACTATCAACATTTTGTTTGACTGCAACTTGCCGATAATGAATTTCACTTTGGCAGGTATGGCAGGGGTGATGGGAAGTGTGATGAAAGCCCCATTGACATCTATATTCTTAATTGCAGAAATATCAGGTGGCTATCAACTATTTATACCTTTGATACTCACAACCTTATGCTCATATTTAGCCTTCTCTCCTTTTGAAAAGCAATCTATATACACCAAATCTTTGGCAGCATCGGGGGACTTGATTACCCACCACAAAGACAAACATGCATTGAGCAAATTGCACGTTACCGACTTGATAGAAAACAATTTCTCTTGTATCAAACCCGACGCCACCTTGCGAGATTTACTCCCTGTTATAGAAAATTCCACACGAAATATATTTCCATTGGTAGATGACGACGGCAAATTCTATGGCATTATCTTCATGGATGATGTGCGACATTTGATGTTCCACGAAGAAAAATACGACAATACTTACATTAAAGATTTGGCATTTATGCCCGAATCGGTACAGATTGACGAAGACATGAAACAAGTGGTGGAACGATTCAAAATCAACGGATTATACAATATGGTTGTATTGGACAAAGACAATAAATACTATGGATTTATCTCTCGTGCCAATACATTTTCTTCTTATCGAAATATTGTGGAATCTATTTCCGAAGACTAAACATGCAACGTTTATTATTGGCTTTATATTTGTTTATTTGCTGTTCATTATCAGCTCAGGAAACAATGATTATTGCCACTCCCCCTTGTTTTGAAACTTCGCTAGAAAATTTTATTATTCAAAAACAAAGTCAACATATTGACTGCAAACTATTGTTAGTACAAGACACTGATATCTACACTATTAAAAGTCAAATAGATAGTTTATACCAATTGTACGATGCAAACTATTTATTGTTAGTTGGCGATTACCAGCATATTCCGTCCTTTCCTCTTGATGAAGCCTATGCTGACGCCTACTATGTATGCACTGATTTAGATTCATTGCCATATATGTCGGTAGGACGATTTTCGGTGGAAACCTCAACAGAATTACGCTATGTAATAGAGAAAAACAATATTCCGTTTGAAATCAAAACTGCTTCAACTATTGCTTCAAATCAACTATCAGAAATGACAGGAAAACAAGATTTTGAAAAAATAAGACAATTATCCTCTTTGCTGCAACAAAAAGGCATAACCACCACAAAAGAATTTTTTGACGGCTCGCAGGGCAATCTTGATGCGGTTGGCAATCCGACTGCTTCAGATATCATCAATGCCATTAATGAAAATTGTGATTTGCTACTTTATGCCGGACATGGCGACTATGACGGTTGGCAGACAAGCGGTTTTACCTCCGATCATATTCAGCAACTACAAAACACCACTTTTCCTATCATTTTTTCCGCCAGCTGCCTCAACGGAAACTTTGCCCAAAGGACTTGTTTTGCAGAATGTTGGCAACGTAGTTCCTGTCAAGAAAAGCCTACCGGAGCCAAAGCCCTATTCATGTCTTCAGCATTTTCTGACTGGGATGCCATATTGGAATCTTTAACAATTGTCTTTGACAGTATGACCAACGAAATATCTTTGGGAGACATCTGGAAGATAAGTCATAATTATATGAAAAAGAATTTATTAAGAAAAAAAGATGCAAATACTTGGTTGCTCTTTGGTGACCCGTCTGCTAAAATTTCTTTCTCAAAGAATTCCATTGCCAGTCAAAATCCTTCTTTTTTCTCCATTTATCCGAATCCTGCCAAGAATTTTTTCATGCTACAGACGGAAAATTTCACTGCAAGCACCCTTGAAATTTATAATTTTAATGGAGAATGTTTGCGAAAAATTCAATTATCGGCACCCGATGAAACTATTGATATTTCAACACTTCCAGCAGGTTTTTACGTTCTCAAATCAGGTTCAAGAACTATTGTTTTTCAAAAAGAATAAGAAAAAAAATCTAATTTTTATACTATCGCAGAATTTTCTTCGTTATAATGTTTTAATATAAATTGAGTTTGGAAATAGTGAAAAGATATAAGAAATTATTTTACTGCGTGTTAGCAATAGGCATTGGCCTATTGACTGCATGTAGTACCAAAAAAGATAATTTTTTCTATCGTACCTACCATGGTACCACTGCCCGATTCAATATTATCTTCAATGGTGGAGAAAGCTACAAAGATGGCATGGAGGCCATGGATAACACAAAAAAAGACAACTATACCGCCATTTTGCCTGTATTTCCTCAGATAGAAAAAACAGAAGCCTTAAAGCAAGCTCCCAAATGGGACCGCACCATTGAAAAATGCTCCAAAGCCATCAAAAAACACTCCATGCTGATAAAAGGTGTGGAACGTTGCAAACCTATTGACGATGCCTATCTTTTGTTAGGAAAGGCCTACTATCAACGACAAGACTATGCCGATGCCATCGGTGTATTTAATTATATTATCAACACCCACCGCAATGGCAATGTATGGCCGGATGCTTTTGTTTGGAAAGCCGAAACTGAGCTGAAAATGGACAGAATAGAAGATGCGGAAGAATCTTTGGAAATGATTCGTCAAGATATTGCCAACTGCAAAAAAGACCAATACAAACAACACTGGGAGGCTGTATATTCGCAACTTCTTTTAGAACAAAAAGAATACGACCAAGCATCTATTTATCTATCTGAATTATTGAAACACAAACACATGCCAAAAGATTTTAAAACAAGAATTCATTTTATTTTGGCACAAGTGTTACAAAAATGCGACCAAAAACCGGATGCTTCCAAGAACTACGCCATGGTGCTGAAAAGAAATCCGGAATATGAAATGGAATTCAATGCCACATTGAATATGGCACTATGCGACCCTAATACCGAACAAGCTAAAACTCACTTGAAAAAACTCTTCAAAGACGAACGTAACGAAAGTTACAAAGACCAGATTTTCTATATTTTAGCTTGTATCGACTTGGCGGAAGAAGATACCGGTGCCGCCATAAAAAATTTAGAGGCTTCCGTATTTTGGTCTTTTGACAACAAACACCAAAAAGCGGTTTCCTCCTTGGATTTAGCCGATATCTATTATGCTCGTGGAGAATATATTCCTTCGTTGCAATATTACGATACCCTGTTGAACAATATGCCTAAAGACTTCCCCAACTATGCCGATATAAAACGGCGTTCGGAAGTATTGAAGGATTTGGTTGCCAACTTGATGATTATCGAAAAGAATGACAGTCTACTCTATTTGGCATCGTTAAGCGAAACAGAAAGAACCAATTATGTTGAAAAATTGATTGCCAATTACCAAGAAAAAGAAAAAGAACGCATTGCTGATGAAGATGCCAAAGCCAAATTGATAGAAAACACATCTAAAAAGCGATCGGCTGCCAACGCTAATCGTAATAGCGGTGCAAATACATGGATATTTGCCAACCCGACACAAAATCGTTTAGCCATGCAATCTTTCCGCAAGCAATGGGGCAACAGAACTTTAGAAGATTACTGGTTTGTCAACGACATTAGTGTGGTAGATGTATTTGGTGACCAGCAAATGGCGGATGGCACTTCTTCCGATGACGACACCGGCACCAGCACAAGCGATGCCACAGACGATGCATCCGGTGCAAACGCAGCTGCCAACAAACGTGTCAACAACCCGAACAACCCCAACTTCTATTTGCAAGATATGCCCAAAAACGATGAAGAGGTGGAAAAACTCAACAACGATATTGCAACTGCCATGTACAATGCGGGTTTTATCTACTATGATGATTTGAACGACAAACCGAAAGCAAACGAACTTTTTGAAAAATTATACAATCGCTACAATCACCACAAATTGGCGGCACCATCTTGCTTCCAACTCTATCGTTCTTACTTGTCTCTCAACGATATGGAAAAGAGCAACTATTACAAAAATCTTTGCCTGACACGTTTCGGGAAAACGGATTATGCCCGCATTATCAACGACCCGAACTATTATCAAAAAATTGCCGAACAAGAGCAAGAAGCCAATCAATATTACACTTCTTTGTACGACACCTTTGCATCCAACCACTATCAAGCAGCCTACAACATGGCCAACGAAGGCTTGTCAAAATATGCCAATTCTACCATCAATGCTCAAATGGAATTTATCAGAGCCATTTGTGTGGGTAAATTATACAATTTGGACAGCTTGCAAAAACATCTCACTCAAATTATTGCCCGCTACCCTACCACCCCTATTGACACAGCTGCCACCGAATTGTTGGCGGGCATTAATAATTTAAAAAACGGCAATGCCAGTCAATACAAACGGCAATCGTCCGCAACAACACAACCTACTGCCCCGAAAATCAACTATACCTACGATCCCAAAGCATTCCACTTTGTGATTATTGTGGCAGATATCAAAGATATTAAAATCAACACACTGAAAAACAATATAGTGGACTTCAACAAAGACTATTTTCGTAGAGAAACTTTTGACATATCCAGTTTCTATATTGACAACACCGTGCAAATGGTTTCCATTTCAAAATTCAACAATAAAGAACAAGCCATGGATTATTATCGTTTGTTGAAAGCCGATAGCAAATATATGGAAACCCTTAACAAAACTTCCAAGGCAAAAGTCTATGTCATTTCCGATGCCAACTACACCACTTTCTTCAAGCAGAAAGAATCTCGTGCAGACTATGAAGAATTCTTCAAAAACAACTATCTGCAATAAAGTATAAATATTTACCCCGCTCTTTAGTTCAAATTATAGATTTTTTTTATACTTTTGCATTTTTGTAGCAAAAAGATATTTTTGAAAATTGTTCTAAAATACGAATTGACATGGAATTAGCAACAAAATATACACCCGAAGAAGTTGAAAATAAATGGTATAAATATTGGGAAGATAAAGGATTATTTCATTCCGAACCCGATGCAAGAAAACCTTATACAATTGTTATACCTCCCCCAAATGTAACCGGAGTATTACACATGGGGCACATGCTCAACAATACCATTCAAGATGTTTTGATACGCCGAGCAAGAATGAAAGGCATGAATGCCTGTTGGGCACCCGGTACCGACCATGCTTCCATTGCCACCGAAGCCAAAGTGGTAAATCGTTTGGCAGAACAAGGCATCAAGAAGACCGATTTGACACGTGACGAATTTTTACGTCACGCATGGGATTGGACCAACGAACACGGGGGCATTATCTTAAAGCAATTAAGACGTTTGGGTGCCAGCTGCGATTGGAAAAGAACGGCATTTACCATGGATGAAACCCGCTCTAAAAGTGTTATCAAAGTATTTTGCGATTTGTATGACAAAGGGCTCATTTATCGTGGCGTACGCATGGTCAATTGGGATCCGAAAGCCTTAACCGCCATCAGTGATGAAGAAGTGGTTTACAAAGAACAACAAGGCAAATTGTATTATCTGCGTTACAAAATTGTCGGAGAAGACAACTATGCTATTGTCGCTACCACCCGTCCGGAAACTATCATGGGCGATACTGCCATGTGTATCAATCCAAAAGACCCTAAAAACCAACATCTTCATGGCAAAAAAGTGATAGTTCCTTTAGTCAACCGCGAAATTCCTGTTATAGAAGATGAATATGTGGACATAGAATTCGGTACGGGCTGTCTGAAAGTAACTCCTGCTCACGATATCAACGACTATATGTTGGGAGAGAAATATCATCTTCCTTCCATAGATATTTTTAATGACAACGGCACTATCAGCGAAGCCGGCGGCATGTATGTCGGTATGGACAGATTTGAGGTTCGCAAGCAAATTGTAGAAGACTTGCAAAAAGCCGGTTTGTTGGAAAAAATTGAAGACTATACCAACAAGGTAGGATTTTCAGAACGTACCAATGTCGCCATAGAGCCGAAATTGTCTATGCAATGGTTTTTGAAAATGGACCGTTTGGCAAAACCGGCATTGGATGTGGTGATGAACGACGAAGTGAAATTCTACCCCGCCAAATACAAAAACACCTACAAACACTGGATGGAAAACATCAAAGACTGGTGTATTTCCCGCCAACTATGGTGGGGACATAGAATTCCCGCCTATTATCTGCCGCAAGGAGGTTTTGTGGTGGCAGAAACCGCTGAACAAGCCCTTGAAAAAGCCAAAATTCAATCCAACAATCCCAACCTCACTCTTGACGACCTCCGACAAGATGAAGACGCTTTGGATACATGGTTCAGTTCATGGTTGTGGCCTATTTCCTTATTTGACGGTATCAACCACCCCGACAACCCGGAAATAGCATATTACTATCCTACTGCCGACCTTGTTACCGGTCCGGACATTATCTTCTTCTGGGTGGCAAGAATGATTATGGCAGGTTTGGAATACCAACACAAGGTTCCTTTTAAAAATGTATATTTCACAGGCATAGTTCGCGACAAATTAGGCAGAAAGATGTCTAAGACTTTAGGCAACTCCCCCGACCCTATTATGTTGATAGAAAAATATGGTGCCGATGGTGTCAGAATGGGCATGCTGCTGACGGCTCCCGCCGGCAACGACCTCCCCTTTGACGAAGCCATCTGCGAACAAGGTCGTAATTTTAACAACAAAATTTGGAATGCCTTCCGTTTGGTAAAAAGTTGGAAAGTGGAAGACCTGCCACAACCCGATTATGCCCGACAAGCCATTGAATGGTTTAAAAACAAAATCTACAAAACACAAGCCGAAATTGACGATTTGTTTTCAAAATATCGTTTGTCGGAAGCCTTGATGACAGTTTATAAACTCTTCTGGGATGAATTTTCTGCTTGGTATTTGGAAATGGTGAAACCTGCATACGGACAACCTATTGACAGAAATACCTATGATACCACATTGGCATTTTTTGACCATCTGTTGAAACTCCTACACCCTTTCATTCCTTTTATTACCGAAGAATTGTGGCAAGCATTGGAACCGAGAAAGGACGGAGAAAGCATTATGTACGCACAATGGCCGGAACTCGGTTGTATAGACGAAAATCTTATCAACGATTTTGAAAATACCAAAGAAATTATTGCCGGCATCAGAACCATCCGTTTACAAAAAAACATTGCCAACAAAGTGGCTTTGGAATTATATGTAAAAGGTCAATACCAACCGACTTGGAATGCCATTATAGAAAAAATTTCCAATATTCAATCCATCCGCCAACTTGAACATGAATTAGACGTCAACACCGCCAACTTTTTGGTCGGCACCACTGAATTTATTGTCCCCATTGGTGATATGATTGACAAAGACAAAGAAATTGAAAAAATAGAGGCAGACATCAAATACTACGAAGGTTTCTTGCTTTCGGTGATGAAAAAATTGGGCAATGAAAAATTTGTCGCCCATGCAAAACCCGAAGTGGTGGAATTGGAACGCAAAAAGAAATCTGACGCTGAAAGCAAATTGGCAACTTTGAAAGAAAGTTTAAACAAGCTAAAAAGCTAAAACATAACTATTAAAATTTTTAAAAGGATAACATGGTTATCCTTTTTTTATACATCAAAATTTAACATATATTAAGATTTAACAAATTGTATTTTAACATATCTTTGTTGTATCCTTGCAAAAATATATTTTTTGTTTTATTATTATTTGCAGGGCTATGACCACCTACAGCGTTAATAATAAATCACCAAAAAGAGCAAAAGATAAATTGAAATTAGTGATGGTCGTAGGTAAAAATGGTAATGTACATAGGCATAAAATAAAATAAACGGCATAGAATAAACCTATCCGTTTCGGAGTTCGTGGCTTTTTAGGCTGAAGACCACAACGTGTTTATTACGCCCATGATGACTTGAACTCAAATGCAAAGGTACAACTTTTTTTTGGAATAAAAACAAATAAACAAAAAAAATTTTATGGGAAAGAAAAAAGAAATTTACGAAAAAGAAATTGCTGATTGCATAAAAAAGAATAGAATAATGTTTGTTTCCCACATTTTCGGCTATTATACTGATATTGGTCGCTCGCAATTTTACAATTTAGAATTGGACAAATCGGAAATGATAAAAGATGCAATAGTGGAAAATCGTAGCAAAGCATGTGGATATATGGTGAACAAGTGGATAGCATCGGACAATGCAACTCTGCAAATTGCAGGTTATAGGCTTGTAGCAACGGAGGAAGAACGTATGGCACTCAATCAAGAGTATGTTAAGATAGATGCAAGTATAGACAACAAAAAAGAACTTACCGCAGAGGAAGCAAGAGAATTTTTAGACAAACTAAATAAAGACGTATAATACAGAAGAGGATACTTTTGTTTTTTCAAAAGCCACTTAACAAAAATTGATTACAATGAAAAGTTTGATATTCATTGCATTATCAATAATAATACCATTTCAACCTGCTATAGCAAAATAGTAGATTCTTACCGCAATTTCCCGACATATCTATCATAAAAAAAACAAAAAAAATAAAAATTTGCAGAAACACAGTTTTGTATAAAAAAAAATGATACTTTTGCAGTTTGAAATAAAGAGAAGAAAAGATATAATTAAAAGTAAAGAGAAGTTATGTATTTAACACCAGAAGTAAAGAAAGACATTTTTAAAGAATTTGGCAAATCAGAAGTTGATACCGGTTCCATCGAAGGTCAAATAGCATTGTTTACATTCCGCATTAAACATTTGACAGAACATGTAAAAGAAAATCACAAAGACCTTGGCACCAAACGCTCCTTAGTACGTTTGGTAGGTAAAAGAAAGAAACTTCTTTCCTATCTAAAAGAAAACGATATTGAAAGATACAGAGCTGTTATCAAGAAACTAAATCTTAGAAAATAGCTTTTTAAAAATAGAAAGGCAATGCATATTGCCTTTTTTTGTTAATTTTCTGCCACCGGCAGAACTAAGTATTTTATATAGAAAATGAACATAGTTACAAAAACATTTGATATCGGTGACGGCAGACAAGTCACCATAGAAACCGGCAAATTGGCCAAACAAGCCGATGGATCGGTAGTAGTAAAAATGGGCAACACCATGCTCTTGGCTACTGTATGTAGCAAAAAAGACGCCGTAGAAGGCACCGACTTTATGCCTCTTTCGGTGGAATATCAAGAAAAATATGCGGCAGTAGGTCGCTTCCCCGGCGGTTTTTTCAAAAGAGAAGCCCGTCCTTCCAACTATGAAATTTTGATAGCACGTTTGGTGGACCGTGCCTTGCGTCCCCTATTCCCCGAAGACTACCACGCAGAAACACAAGTGCTGGTAACTTTGATATCGGGCGATAAAAACGAATTGCCGGACGCATTAGCCGGCTTGGCAGCTTCCGCCGCCCTCACCTTGAGCGACATCCCGTTTCACGGACCTATTTCCGAAGTTCGCGTAGCCCGCATAGACGGCAAATATTGCATCAACCCGACTGCCGCCGAATTGGAAAATGCCGATTTGGATTTGATAGTTGCCGCTTCTATGGACAACATTATGATGGTGGAAGGCGAAATGAACGAAGTGCAGGAATCCGACTTGCTGGAAGCCTTGAAAACAGCCCACGCCGCCATAAAAATTCAATGCCAAGCACAACTTGACATGATAAAAGATGTGGAAAAAGCACAAAACAAACGTGAATATTGCCACGAAACCAACGACGAAGAACTCCGTGAGCGGGTAAGACGCGAAACTTACGACAAAGTTGTCGCCATTGCCTCCCGCACCACCACCAAACAAGAACGCACCGAAGCTTTTGAGCAAATAGTTGCCGACTTTATGGAAACCATTCCTGAAGAAGAAAGAGAAGAAAAAGCTCCTATGGTGGACCGTTACTATCACGAAGTGGAATGGGAAGCTGTCCGCAATGTGGTGTTAGACACCCGCATTCGTTTAGACGGCCGTCAATTGGATCAAATCCGTCCTATCTGGTGCGAAGTGGACTATCTGCCTTCGGCTCACGGCTCCGCAATTTTTACCCGTGGTGAAACACAATCTTTAAGTACTTGTACTTTAGGAACAAAAATGGACGAACAAATCATAGACGGTGCCATCATAGAAGGCACTTGCGATTTCTTGTTGCACTACAACTTCCCTCCTTTTGCCACCGGTGAGGTAAAACCCATCAGAAGCACGGGAAGAAGAGAGATAGGTCATGGCAATTTGGCAATGCGTGCCATCAAGCCTATGCTGCCTTCCAAAGACGACTGCCCCTACACCATCCGCGTAGTTTCCGATATTTTGGAATCCAACGGTTCGTCCTCTATGGCAACCGTATGTGCCGGCACAATGGCCTTGTTGGATGCAGGTGTAAAACTTAAAAAACCTGTTTCGGGCATCGCCATGGGTATGATTAGCGACAACGCTACCGGCAGATATGCCATATTGTCGGATATTCTGGGCGATGAAGACCATTTGGGAGATATGGATTTCAAAGTGTGCGGTAGTGCCGACGGTATCACCGCCTGCCAAATGGATATCAAAGTGGAAGGTCTCTCCTACGAAGTGTTGGCAGAAGCTTTGGAACAAGCAAGAAAAGGCCGTTTGTACATACTCGGCAAACTCATGGAGACCATTCCTCAAGCCAGAGAAGATTACAAACCGTTTGTTCCGCGTATAGTGAAAATGACTATACCGAAAGACTTTATCGGAGCCGTTATAGGACCGGGAGGCAAAGTGATACAAGAAATGCAAAAAGAAACCAACACCGTTATCACCATTACTGAAGACGATACTGCAGGCATTGTGGAAATTGCATCTGCTGACAAAGCTTCCATCGACGCCGCCGTGGCTCGTATCAAAGCCATTGTAGCCGTTCCAGAAGTGGGTGAAACCTATCACGGACAAGTAAAAAGCATCTTGTCTTTTGGTGCCTTTGTTGAAATATTGCCCGGCAAAGACGGATTGCTTCACGTTTCCGAAATGGACTACAAACGTATTGACAATGTAGAAGATGTACTTAAAGTCGGCGATTATGTGGATGTGAAATTGCTGGAGATAGACGAAAAAACCGGCAAACTGCGTTTATCCAGAAAAGCTCTTTTGGAAAAACCTGAAGGTTGGGTGGAAGAAGAACCACGCAACCACAACGGCAATCGTCACAAAGAACACGGACACCGACACCCGCATCGCAATCATGACCATAAAAAAGAAGAAGAATAAAATTCTTTTTCCACATACCAAAAAGAGGATAAATTTTTATCCTCTTTTTTTATTACCCCTAAATTCAACAAATAAATGCAACTCCACATCACCTGAATGCTTGTCTGTTCGAGTGATTTTTTTTGCATTAAAAAAATCTTTTCCACCATCTCTTTCGGACACTGAGCTTGTCAAAGTGCCCTAGTACGCCGCAAACTTTTTTTTCAGATGCTTTCAACCAAAATTTTCGCCGTGTGCGGAAGGGCATTGTTTTTAGTTTATAAAAAAAATCCCCATTTTTACATTTCGTATTAATTTTTTTTTTGTATATTTGCAAAATGAAAAATTCAATATAATGAAAAGAAAAATTAAAAAGGAATTAGCACAAGTTTTTCAATGTATATGGCGGATTTTAGGTCTTCCGTTCAGTATTGTATTTATAGGAGAAAAACGCAAAGAAACAGATTCTTTTTGCTCTTTTCATGATATTGAAAAGCAAGATTTAATTAGTGAACATTTGTTCCGCCTGCGCCATGAAGTATGGTATTTATGCAAGATGAAGGTGCCCAAACATTCGCCGTTATTGTCCGGGCACGGTGGCAATAGTGGCATGATTCACAAAACCTGAGTGCTTTATGCAGCAAAGGGATTTTTTCTTTTCCCGTCCCTTGTGCCGAAAGTGGTGTATTGAACCGCAGGGAAAGAAAAGGGGCTGCCACCTTTTTATGGCAGCAAAAACAAATAATAAAAAGAAATAAGATGAAAATAATAAATAAAATAGCCATAATGGCAATAGTAATAATGACAACTGCAACAATAGTTTTTGTTGCCTGCAAAAAAGAAGAAGAAAATGTGTTGCAACACAAAAATAATATGTATAACAATAATATTGAAAATATTGGCATTATACATAATAATGCTTTAGCATACTTATATGAAGAATGCTTTAATAATGTTAGTAATTTACGAAACACTTCTTTCAATACATGTAATTTGTTTATTAAAAATTGCTTGCAAACTTACTTAAATGAATATTATAATATTGATTTACAAATGAGTGGACAAGTTTTAAATGAAATGAATGAAAACGAGTATGCTGAAGAAATTACATTATCCGATTTTACAAGTGGTGTAGATGATGAAATATATTTAACTGCACTTACTTCTATTTACAATGTATTTGAAGGGAGTATTGCTTCATATGAAGAACTTGATTTGTTGCTAACCGATATAGAACAAAGTGTAGTTGATACATTATGTTATGAAAATGTCCGTATGGCATGTGATATCTGCCGATACTCTTACCTTTACTGGAAAGAAAATTATATAGACTGGTGTAACCTATTATCTAATCCAGATAACGATTCTTTATGCTATACAACAGGAGGTTGGACAGCATTTAAAAAAATTATAAAAGGCGATGTGCAAGGAGCACTAACTGGAGCTGGAATAGGTACATCATTTGCAGGTATTGGGGCAGTAGCAGGAGCTTTAATAGGTGCTCCATTCGGTTCGGGTTTGGCAGGTATTGATATTGCATTAGACTCAGCTGCTGCAAGAGCAGATAGACAAGCAGAACTAAATAATTAAAATTTGTATTTATATAGTATGAAACTGAAAATTGTAGAATCCGCAAAAAAGGGTGGTGGTATAAAAAAACTAATTATAACCGTGATTATTGGTTTTTTGTTTTTTGTTTTATGTGATTATTTCTTTATTTTTCCGGAACACCCTATCTGGCGATGTATTTTAAAAGGCATCGTATTTCTGATATATTTTTTTATTGTTGCTGAATTATATCTCAGAGCAAAAGAAAAAAAATCTACTAAATAAGTACAAGCAAACAGGTAAATCACACAAGAGCAACTTTTGTTGCTCTTTTACCGTTTTTGGGAAAAGTTTTCTTAACAAATATTTCCAAATGGTGCGTTATGTAAGAAAGAAATTTCAGCAAAATTGGCATTAATTATAACGGAAACATATTATTTTTAGTTTATAAAAAAAATTCCCCATTTTTACCTTTCGTATTATTTTTTTTCGTATCTTTGTAGAAAATTTAGTTTTCTATGTTTTTAGTAGGATTATTAGAAGAAAAACGGTAAAAAAAAATTATTAACAAAAAAATTTAAGAATATGAAAAAGTTATTATTCGCTGCATGTGCAGCATTAGTTATGACAGGAATGTTATTTGTTTCCTGCAAGAAAGAGAAAGTTGAAATTGAAAAAGTCAGTACTTGTGTAGATAAAATAAGAAAAGAACCACCGGAGATACACTGGGAATGGCGTGTGTTTTTAGTCCCTGAAGAAAACGGGAGATGTTATGCTTACCATAAATGTATAGCAAACGCCACTATATATAGAAATGAGTGTGACCCTAACAGTTCATTTACTCCTGGAAATCAAATAATGCCGTTATATGATGAACATGGCAACCACATTTGGTTTCGTTGTGATTATTTAGAAAATTATATTACTATATCAGATGATGGGCAAGATACATCCTTGAATGGAGACGGATTTGAATTGATAAGAGCCGCCATGGAACAATTATATGAAGACGGAGGGTTGCTAATTCCTATAAACGAATATATAAGTTCACATATTAATTAATAAAATATTTATAGTTATGCGAAAAATTACTTTGATTATCCTTTTACTTATCTATTTGACATTCAATGCTTGTGTCGGGAATAAAAAAGTGACCATGCAAACTACTTATTCTATGTTAATGATAGATACTGCTCATAAGTTTCCATTGTGGACAATAATAGAAGATGACAACAGAATTCGTTCATTGATAGTGTTATCAGAAAAGGATTCTTCTATTTATGTGCTGGTAGAAAAAGATAGTGTATTTGAACCCATACGGTCTTTTGTTTTGGATGATAATACCAAAAAGTATTTGTTTGCTGAAGAAATGGATAAAGCGGGTAAATCATCATATTTTAATATGATGGATTCCAACACTCTACTTATTACAGCTAATGCGCAAGTATTTTCTGTATATGACATTCAAACAGGAAAAATGCTTCATCAACAAATTATGCAAAATGATGATAGTGTGTTTATTTCTGAATTGCCGTGCAATGTAAAAGCAGGTTTGTTTTATGATAATAATTGTGGTCAACTAATTTTTCATCCACTTATAACAAGAGATATTTTATTGCCAGATTATCCTATGTTGGCAGGTAAAAATATTTATACGGGAGAAAATCAGTTGTATGCTATGCGTATGCCTAAAGTGAAAGAATTTACAGGTAGATATTCTAATTTAGAATACGATATGTTATATTGTTATGCCGAAGGTAATTATGTGGCTGCATGGAGTAATTCTCAAGTAATATTTTCTTTTAATCCAAGTACGCAAAAAATAGATTCTTTTTATGTTAAAAGTAAGCATTATACGCCTTATCCTAAGCAATATGACAACCTGCCACCATTAGATTCTCGTAATTCCTTAGAATTGATGCAGTTTAAAATTCATTCCATGTATTATGATTATTATAATACAGCTCTTGTATACGATAAATATCGAAAAGTATTTTATAGATATTTTTCTCCAGCACAGAAAGAAAAATCTAAAGATGGTTTGAAAAATGATATTACCACAAAATTGGCAGGTGTAACAATTTTTGATAAAAATTTTAATTACATAGGTGATTATTTGTCAGAAAATCAGTTTTTTCTATATACGGCAAATAGTGTAGTTACTTCAAAAGGCATCTGTAGGTTGGTAAAGAAATTTGAAAACGAACAATTTGTTGGATATGAAGTTGTTACCATTAAATTTAACTATTAAATTATTCTTGATAGGATTATTGCTCTTTTCCTGTGGTGGAATATCACAAGGTCAATTGTCAACTAATGCCGATATGAGATTATTACAGCGCTATGTAAATGATAACTTTAACAAAGCAATAACATTTGAGGATTATGTAGTATTTACATGTTTTGAAAAATTTCTATGTGAAAACTGTTATCGTATTCCAATGGATAGTATCTACAGGCAAGTGTGTAATAAATATTTTAGCCATGCCATTTATGTGGTAATAGATACTCCGAAAACTAAAACACGCTTACAGCAATATGCATATCCGAACATATATTTTCTATACGATAAACATCATCAGATGACAAAATATGGTATTTTGCAAGTTGTTCCACAAGTGATGGTATTTGAAAATAAAAAAATAAAATACACCGAATTGTATAATAGGAAATAACAACAACTATTAAGTCCAAAAAATTGTATCTTTGTGCAGTAATTTAAAGTAATAGAAAATGTCTCAAAAATACTTTAGAAAATTTGGCAATTTATCCCTATAGTGTAGGGTTAGTGCTATAGGGATAAAAAAGGTGATTACCTTGGATAGTCTCCACACAAACGACTATCCTTGATTCTCACCCACAAAACAATAATGAAAATTCATTTACTTTGTCTTTGTTAATTCACAAAGCCCAGAAACGTTACAAAAGTATTAAAAAATTTTGTAATATGAGAAAATTAAGTAAATAATATTAATAAAAAAACAAAAGAAATGAAAAAGTTATTATTCGCTGCAGGTGCTCTAATAACTGGAATATCCGCTTCAGCAGGTTCTGCTGCAACTGAATTAGTACAAAAACTTTAAATTTTAATTAATCATGGCAAAAGAATTAACCAAAATTCAAAAATTTGTTTTAAACCATAGGTATATTTGTTACACAATCACTGATATTTTCATGGGTGTAACTACGTTTATCATAGACCGACTCCTTATGCAAGGCAGTTTGAGTAATATAAATGCAAGTGATATTATTAAACTCCTTACGTTTTTGTGGTCTTTCTTTTTCGTAACATTTTATCTTTACGACATGGTGGAGAAAAATCTTCGCAAATATATGCAAGAAGAATAAATTGTTCTCCATGTAAAACTTATAAATTATTAAAATATGGGCAACTTAAAAGCAAGTTGCCCATTTTTACCTTTCGTATTATTTTTTTTTCGTATATTTGCCGAAAATTTATAAATAATGCTTTTAATTGGATTGTTATCGGTTGTTTTTGTTGGCTTGGTGGTGCTGGGCTCGCTCCGCATTCGCT
>JAEEGF012175135.1_pt1 | contig 22735 bp, 15 predicted proteins | sample 9134171 | NCBI WGS metagenome assembly JAEEGF01 (sample SAMN16246542, study PRJNA631951) | gut metagenome | biome: gut microbiome; feature: rumen; material: AP-attached | host: Bos | place: Iran: Karaj | collected 2018-10
CTACTGAGGTACCGACCGAGGAGCCCACACCCACTCCCGAGCCCGTAGTTGAGGTTGAAGAGCCTGAGACTCCCGAGGGTGATGTAGAGATCGACGAGATCGAGACTCCTGAGGGTGCACCCGAGGAAGAGCTTGAGGTTGAGCCTATCGACACTCCTCAGGGCGACCTTCCTAAGACCGGTGTTCTTCCTACATACGCATTCATCGGCATCGGTGCTGCATGCGTACTGTTCGGTTCGATCCTTGTTATCAAGCGTCGTAAGGAAGAAAACTAATTGAATAACTAAGCATAACAGCTTACATAAGAGAGCGCTTCCGCGAGGAGGCGCTTTCTTTTTATTGCAAGGTTTACTCTCTTTGGTGTATAATGTATAAACCGATTCTTTGTATTTACTATTGGAGTGAATATGAGCGATACCATTGAGAACAACAATATCGTGACCGTGCCTGACGGCGTGTCTGAGATGCCGGCCTCATGCTTTGGAGTATGGGGGCGTGATTACTATGCGACTGCGGCCGATGAAAACGTATATCATTTTCTGGATTATTACAGACGCACTTCACTGATGAATCTTATTCATCCCGAGGACGAGCTGCGTTTTTCCGCGTGGTGGAATTCGCTTGATGCCGCCAGGCAGCGCAGCATTATAGTCAAGATCATCCGCGGCAACGGCGAGATGCGCACCGTATATATGAAGGGGCGCGCGGTCGATGATGATGAGAATAAGCATCTGCTGAATATCGAGATGATCGATGTGGAGAGGACATGCGAGAGTTTTTCCGAGCTATCCGACATGATCACGCGCATTACGGCATACCATGAGCACCTCGAGGGATGCGAGTTTGAGTATGACGCTGCGGACGGCACAGTCAATATGTTCAGGTTTATCAGTTCCGAGCGCCGCGCGGAGACGGATCCCGGGCTGGTGGCGCTTATTCCTGAGCTGGCAGACCGTTTCAAGCGCATCAAGGGTAAGCCCGAAGTTATTAATGAGATCATTCAGGGCCCCGACGATAACGCTTATTCCATAGACGCAGTCTGTCTGTACAGGCATTTTGAGCTGTCCGGCATATACGGCCGCGTTCGTAAGAATAACCAGCGTTATGAGGACGTAGAAAAGACGCCGATAGAGAATATCGACTCCTTTACAGGGCTCTGGAACAAGGTCGGTTCTATGGAGTATCTGAGGCAGGTACTCGAGGACAAGAGTGTACATCAGGTAGTCGTGTTCATGCTGGACCTCGATTATTTCAAAACACTGAACGATTCCTACGGGCATGCGTTCGGAGACGAGGCCATACTGCGCACGGCACAGATCATAAAGAGCGTTATTAAGAACCGGGGCATAGGCGCGCGTTTCGGCGGCGATGAGTTCATGATCGTATTAAAGGACCTCGGTCCCGAAACAGCTATACGCGCCGTGGCAGAGTCCATCAGGACCCAGATATCATGGGCATTTCCGGAGAAGGTGCTCGCTGACCGCATTACATGCACCATCGGTATTTCCGAGGCTCCGAGAAACGGCACGGATTTCGATACCATATTCAACAAAGCGGACAGGGCGCTGTACATCGGCAAACAAAAGGGCAAGAACCGCTATATCATCTATAAGGAGCATCTGCACGGCGAGCTGCCCACCAGTCCCGATATATCTCTCGAACAGGGTATCCGTGACGCTCTGAATGTTGACACATTGCTCAATACGATCACGAGCTGCCTGAAGATACTCAGTACCGAGGGCAGAGAGGGCCTGCAGAAAGTAGCAGCTAAGCTGCTTCCGCTGTACGGCATGGAGAGACTCTCAATCTATACCGGAGAGGATCTGTCGCTGCTGGAGTTTTACGGACTGAACGAGCCTCCGGTGCATTCTCTCGCCGGCTTTAAGAGAAAAGAAGCGGAGGGACTGCTCGATAAATACGGCATCTGCCAGATCTCCTTTATGTACGATCAGCAGATTTATCTGAGCGATATACATGACCGTCTGAAGAGTAACGGAGTTAAGGATATCGCTGTATTTGCTCACACCGACAAGCATAAGATCGACGCGCTGGTATGCTTTGAGAGACTGACGAGGCGCGAGACGGCAGACAGCCGCAAGTGGTCGGATGAGGAGCTGCATTTCCTGACTCTGGTGTCCAGAATGATAGCGGAATGTGTTACCAAGTGATCCGATAGGTTTTTATTTCATGTAGAAAAGTGCTGTATATAGTCCTATAAAAATCACAATACGCGTAGTATATGTGAATATATCAAAATATATGTAGCTCGCCTTGACAATGCGTGTTAGGCGAGCTATAATTATGGCAATTTCACAATAATAGGAGGACACTACATGAAAGGCAATTTCTTCACCAGGAGTTTGTTTGTTAAGATAAGCTGTCTGGTCGCAGCGGTAGCTTTGATAGGTATTCTGGCCGAGGCTGCAGTTTCCGCGACCCGTATCAGAAACATTATGGAAAAGAATTCCGTTTCCACACTTACCTCTATCGTTGATTCAAAGACAGAGACTATCAAAGAGTATGTAGACCAGCAGTACAGAGTTATAGACTCGTACACGATCAACAGTGACGTTAAGGCACTGATCGATGATTCGGTCAATCCCGATCTGCAGGTAAAGGCACAGCAGTTCACCGAAGCTATGTCGGCGACCATTCCTTTCCTCGACAGTCTGCTGTTTACCGATTATCCCGGTGTATGCCGTATCCACAATATGCCTGAGCTCGTCGGATATCAGAACGATGCGGAGACCGTAGGCATGATCCAGCAGTTCTATTTTATGGATCCTCCCAATCCCCAGTACTCCATGATGGCGATCGCTTCACCCGCCACACAGAATGTTACGCTGCTGTTCATGAAATCGCTGTATACAACGGCAGGACAGCCCGGCGGTTATGCGGCTCTCGGCGTTACCACACAGAAGATCACCGAACTGCTCGGTTCGATCAACCTCGGACCCGATCAGAAGGTTCAGCTGGTTACCATCGGCAACGGCACGGCTACCGTTATTTACGATACCGATCCGAGCCTGATCACGACCACTCTTGAGTCCGGTCCCATGTATGACCTGGCTGTTGCGCTTGGCGACGGCAGCGGCTCGATCCCTGAGACCGATATGATCAATTTTGAAAATGACAAGGGTGCCGAGATGCTCGGTACTTACAGATATCTGCCCGAGTACGGCTGGCTCCTGTTTGTTGCTTCGGATACCGGACATCTCTATGCTGAGGCTAAGTCGGCAGCGGCGCAGATCCTTACCATTGCGGTCGTAGTTATCATTCTTATCGGCGTTCTGCTTACATTCATCATCAAGAGAATGCTCGATCCTCTTACAAAGGTTCAGCATGCGCTGAGCGAGGTTGCGGATTACAACCTTAATGTAGGTGAGGACATCGAGAAGTACAGAAAGAAAGATGATGAGATCGGCAAGCTGGCCAACGCCACATTTGACGTTGTTGATATGCTGAAGAATGCTGTCGGCGTACTGCGCAACAGCTCAGATTCGCTCAATTCGAGCTCCGCTGATCTCGATAAGACATCGAAGATCCTTGTGGACGTAGCGAATGAGAATACATCGATCACCCAGCAGTTCTCGTCAGGTATCGAGCAGACCACAGCATCCGTCAGGATGGTTGAGGATGAGATCAATAAGATCGTTCAGCTGGTCAATGAAGTAGGAGATAAGGTTAAGCTCGGTGAGGAGAATTCCGAACAGCTTATCAGCAATGCCAAGAGCATGAACGATAAGGTTAACGAGAACATCGAGGCCAATGCGAGAACCATGGACCAGACTCTTGCGGCTATGCAGAGCGCTATGGAAAGCCTTGAGGCCGTTAAGAAGATCAATGAGCTCGCAGACGCGATCATGGATATCACATCGCAGACCAACCTGCTTTCACTTAACGCTTCAATCGAGGCTGCACGCGCAGGTGAGGCGGGACGCGGTTTCGCGGTTGTAGCCGGTGAGATCGGTCAGCTGGCCGACCAGTCGAAGGATACCGCGATGACCATCCAGAAGATCGTTGATGAGTCCAATACAGCGGTTGATAACGTTAAGGCACAGGTTAACAAGCTCACCGATTACATCAAGAAGGACGTTACCGAGACCTACGAAGGCTTTGCTGAGCAGAGCCGTGAGTACGGTGAGGGTATCGGCAATATCCGTGATACCGTTGATGAGATCGGTAAGGCTATGGAGTCCCTCGGCGATTCGGTTAACGGCATTGCGAGAGAGGTTGCTGCGGTTACCTCGGCATCAGAGGAGAACAGCAACGGCGTTAATGAGATCATGCAGAAGAACGAAGAGACCAGCAGGATTACCGGCGACATCGAGAGACTCGCTCAGAACAGCAAGTCCGATGCGGACAGCCTGGTTGACATCGTAAACAAGTTCAGGCTTTAAGACAATGTGACTCCTTGCGGGTAGAATTAAAGCCCTGTTCCGGGAAACCGGGGCAGGGCTTTTTTATGTTTATTGATCAATATACATGGTCGCGGTCAAACTCGAAATGATATTGCAGCTCGCTGCCGTCTTCGAGGGTTTTGATCAGCAGGACTTCGAGTGTGGTTTTCCTGTCAGCATCCGTATAATCCGAAATATAGATCGGGAATACATTTACGCCGTCGACTCCGGTGGCTCTGTAGCAGTAATCGTTGTTCATCATATCGTCGCGAAGCGAAGGAGCAAAATAAGTGGACCTAAGGAGCGTGAACTCTATGTCGAGACCGCTTTCATCGACTTCATCGACTCTGATATAGAAATTTTCATCGCCTACGAATACACGCGCATATGCGTCTTCTTCGGAATATGATGAGGAATTGCCGGTAGCATCGGAAGTATTATAGGTGAAGTATTCCCGAAGGCCCCAGTCACCGGCCAGATCCGCGAATGCAGCGGGAAGATTGCCGCCGTAGTTCTCACCTGACATGGCTGCCTCATACATGCCGTACAGTATGCTGATCCTGTCGGTAAGCGCATAATCTGCATAGGGCTGTGCGCCGTCGTAGTAATAGCCGAAATATCCCTGATCGTTTTCGGGATCCATGCCGGGATCCAGTTCATTCATCCTGGCGAAGAATGTTTCCATATCGACTTCGGTATCCTCATTATTTTCGTATATGTAATAATAAGCTTCCTCGTCCGAAGGATACTCGGCATAAAGCATGGTGCCGAGAACGAGCGTCTTAGTGCCGTTCATGCTGTAGAATGCGATCGAGCTCTGTTCTGTTGAGCTGCTTTCGGCTACAACATAATTCTGTCCGGGCTGATATCGAAACGATCCGTAAGAACCGATATTGCCGACCCAATCAACGCTGCCGTTATCCTTGTAAGTGTAGATGAAGCTCATATCATCATGCATTCCGCCGTAAGAAGTGATGAGCTCGGGTATGTCGTCATCATCAATGCGGCCGAGTGAGAAACGGAAATGGTAGTAACTGTCGCCGCTTTCCCAAACGAGATCATCGATCTTGTTATTGTAGGCAGTGAGGAGCTTTAAGGTATCGTCATCGATATTATCTGTGTCGCCTGCCTGAGGCTCGTCGGTAGGAGCGGGCTCATCCGTGGGCTCGGGAGCATCTGTAGGTTGAGGTACATCGCTTGGTGTGGGCACGGCGGTCACGGGTGTGTCGGTCACGGCAGTTCCGCCATCGGTTTTAGTGGGTGCAGGTGCCTCGGTTGCCGTAATGTCCCTAGCCGGCTGTTCATTGTTCTTTTTGCCGCATCCGACGAGTGTTGTAAGCATCACGAATGCCAGCAGTAATGCAATTTTCTTATTCACTGTAACTCCTTTCTTTCCGCCTGAAGGCGGATTCCCCTAATATACTAAACAAATAAGCCGTATCCCCCGAAAAGGCTTACTGTTTGTCGAGATAATCCCGGTATGCCGAGATGGTCCGGTTCATGACCTCGGGACCCGGGGCGCCGATCGTATTGCGTTTGTTAACGCATGTGGAAATGGCGATGGCGTCGTAAACATCGTTCTCGAAGACAGGCGAGATGGCCTTAAACTCTTCGAGCGACATATCATCGAGCGCGATATTTTTATCGATGCAGTAGAGCACAAGCTGTCCCACGATGCTGTGCGCGTCGCGGAAAGGCACGCCCTTGCCTACGAGATAATCAGCCGCGTCCGTGGCGTTTGTAAAGCCGCCCGCGGCACTGCGTTCCATGATCTGCTTATTGAAGCGGAGTGACTTGAGCATGCCGTCAAAGAGGCGCACACAGGCCAGAACCGTATCGGCTGCGTCGAAGAACATCTCCTTGTCTTCCTGCATGTCCTTATTGTAGGCGAGCGGGATGCCCTTAAGCGTCGTGAGCAGCGAGGTGAGAGCGCCGTATACACGGCCGGTCTTGCCTCTGACGAGCTCGGCGATGTCGGGATTTTTTTTCTGCGGCATGATGCTGCTGCCTGTCGAATAAGCGTCGTCTATCTCGATAAAGCGGTATTCGTTGGTATTCCAGATGATGATCTCCTCGGAAAAGCGGGAGAGATGCATCTGTATGAGCGAGAGCGCCGAGAGCAGCTCTACGAGGTAATCTCTGTCGGAAACGGAATCCATGCTGTTGAGCGTGGGGCCGTCAAAATCAAGGAGCTTTGCGGTCAGCTCTCTGTCGAGCGGATAAGTGGTGCCTGCAAGTGCTCCTGAGCCCAAAGGGCAGAGGTTCATGCGTCTGCGAATGTCAGCGAGCCTCGATCTGTCGCGTCTGAACATCTCGAAATAAGCTCCGAAATGATGCGCGAGAGTAACGGGCTGAGCCTTCTGCAGATGGGTGAATCCGGGCATGAATGTCTCGGTATTCTCGGCCATTATATTGCATATCGTCGTAAGGAGAGCCTTGAGCGCAGGATCGAGCGTGTCTATGTAATCCCTGGTGTAGAGCTTCATGTCGGTAGCGACCTGATCGTTTCTCGAACGTCCTGTATGGAGCTTTTTGCCGGCGTCGCCGATCCTGGCGGTGAGCTCGGCCTCGACAAAGCTGTGGATATCCTCAGCCGTAGGATCGATCTCGAGCCTGCCCGCATTGATATCGTCCAGTATCGAAGTAAGGCCCTTCTTAATACGGTCCGCCTCGTCAGCGGTGATTATGCCGCAGTGACCGAGCATCTCGGCATGCGCCAGACTGCCGCGGATATCCTGCTCATAAAATCTCTTATCGAAGCTGATAGAGGCATTAAACTGATATACGAGTTCATTGGTTTCGCCCTTAAAGCGTCCGCCCCATAATTTCATAGTCGGTTCTCCTTATTTATCGTGGTTTCACTATTTGTGCATATAAACCGTTACGGTTTCACAAACTTGCGATTTTTATAATATATTTATTTAGGAAATAGTGCAAGTTTATTTGGCAAATTCGGTTGAAAACGCTTTTATCGGTATGTATAATGTATAAAGAAAATAAAATGTTGCCTTTATCGAGCAAATTGGGGGTTAATATGTTCAACAAGAAAAATGACACCGAAGTCATTATCAACAATAAAAGATATACGCTTTCGGGCTTTGAGAGCGAGGAGTATCTTCAAAAGATCGCCTCTTTTATCAACGGCAAGATCAACGATCTGAAGTCCCAGGACGCCTATAAGACGATGGACCAGGAGATGAAGGCCGTGCTGCTCGAGATCAACCTCGCCGACGAGTATTTCAAGCTTAAGCGTCAGTACGACGAGAGCGAGGATGACAGCGATTCAAAGAGCAACGAGATATATTCGCTGAAGCACGAGATCATGTCACTGCAGACCAAGCTCGAAAAGGCCAACAAAGAGATCGAGCGCTTGCGCGATCAGAACGTTGACGAACAGAAAAAGAACGTTAAGCTCGAGACCGAACTGGCCTCCGAGCGCAAAAAAAGGTAAATATATGAGCGGATTTGAATTACTCGCACCCGCCGGATCGATCGAGTCACTTAAGGCCGCGGTCAATGCGGGAGCCGATGCCGTATATATCGGCGGAGCCGCATTCGGTGCTCGTGCCTACGCAGACAATCCGGATGAGGACGCCCTCGTTGAGGGCATCAGGTACTGCCATGTACGCGGCAGACGGGTGTACTTAACAGTCAATACTTTGTTTAAAGAAGATGAGCTTGAGAACAGGCTCTTTTCTTTTCTGCGCCCTTATTACGAGGCTGGCATAGATGCGGTGATTGTTCAGGATATAGGCGCGATCTCGTTTATCAATGACAGATTCCCGGGCCTGCCGATACATCTGAGCACACAGACCTCGATCACGATGGCAGAGGGCGCGCAGGAACTGAAAGACCGTTTTCCCGCTGTCACCCGCGTAGTGCCTGCGCGTGAGCTTTCTTTGGAGGAACTGCGGCGGTTTAAACAGGATACCGGGCTGGAGATGGAGGTATTCATACATGGGGCTCTGTGTTACTGCTATTCAGGGCAGTGTCTGATGAGCTCGATGATAGGCGGCAGGAGCGGCAACCGCGGACGCTGCGCGCAGCCGTGCCGCAGGATGTACGACGGGAAATACCTTCTGTCTCCGAAGGATCAGTGTCTGCTGCCGGTGCTGCATGAGCTGATGGATATCGGCATAGATTCATTCAAGATCGAGGGCAGGATGAAGAGCCCGGAGTATACTGCGGGGGTGGTGTCGGTTTATCGCAGATATATGGATAAATATGAGGAGCTGGGCTCAGCGGGATATGCGGCGTGGCTGGTTTCTCATAAGGCTGAGCTGAATGCGGATATTATGCTGCTCCAGGACCTGTACAACCGCGGAGGATTTAACAGCGGTTATCTGCATGCGCATAACGGGCAGGATATGATGACATTCGACCGTCCGAACCATTCGGGAACATTGATCGGTGAAGTCATAACTGTGCGTGGCCGTGAGGCTGTGATCAGGTTTAAAAACGAAGTATTTGCGCAGGATGTGCTCGAGATCAGGGCTGACGATAAAAAAGTATTTGAGTTTACTCTGGGTCAGGGCTTTGGCGCGGGGCAGACCTTCAGCTGTATCACGATGAAGGACCGCAAGGCTGCTGTCGGCATGGCAGTATACAGGACCAGGCCCAATTCGCTGCTTGAAAAGATCAGGGCGGAGTATATAGATAAGAGCGTTAAGGTGCCGGTGAAGATCAGGTTTACCGGGAAACTTGGTGAGGCGTCCGTGCTGGTGATGAGTGTCAAGAGAAGCGGTGTCGATGATGTATATGCGTATACCAATGCATGCATGAAGGATACCGGTCTGATAACAGCTGTCCGGATTACGGGCGCGGTTGTGGAATCGGCCATGAAAGCTCCTTCGGATGCCGCATCAGTAATAAAACAGCTCTCGAAGCTCGGTGAGACTGATTTTTGTGTCGACGGTGAGATAGAAGTTGATATCGACAGCAATGTATTCATCCCCTCCAGGGAGCTCAACCGCATGAGGCGCGAAGCAGCGGACGCTCTGAAAGATCAGCTGATCCGCAGGTTTGAGCGGACGGCGGAAGATGCTACTGGATTTTTGGAGCCAATGACGGCTGATGATGCGGGAACTTTGGAACCAATGACGTCAGATAATACGGGAGCTGTAGAACAAACGGCGGCATATAATGATAAAGATGGAAGTACTGTTGCTGATCATTCCTTGGGCAAGATTTTCTCCGTATGGAATGAGCGACAGCTTGATGCGGTAGTTGACGTGCTTCGGAACGAATTGTCCTGTGATATGGACGCTGAGGGAGCGGAGTCCGGCAGCGATACGCGTGCCGATATCTATTATAATATTTCGAACCTGGATATATCCGTTATTGACAGCTTGGCCGCTAAGCTCGGCTCATATCCGAACATAACTCTGTGGCTCGGACTGCCCTATATCAGCAGGAGTGCGGTTTACGACCGTATGAAAGCTTATATCGCAGCTATCGCGGAACGTTATCCCGCGATAGGATTTGTGGCACGTACACGCGAGGAGATACACCTGCTGAAGAGTTTTGGCGCGCGTTACCGTACCGACTATAATCTCTATGTCATGAACAGCCGGACTGTGGCCCTTGTTGATGCCGATTACACTTTGCCGCAGGAACTCTCGTACAATGAGCTCAGATCGGTTATATGCGACTCTGACAGCCCTGATCCTGCTCAGAGCCATAAACCGGAGCTGATAATATACGGCAGCCAGCCCGTTATGTTCTCGGCGCAGTGCGTTTATAAGAATAAGACCGGACGCTGCAGGCTCGCAGAGGATTCACGGCAAACCGGCAGTACAGGCATGTTGCCTTCATCCGGTACGGCACACACGGAGTTCATCGCCATAACCGACGAACTAGGTCACGATTTCCGCTGCAGACAGGTCTGTGACTTCTGTTATAACATCATTTATAACTCAGCGGTTCTTGACCTGCGCGATTGCACCGACGAGACCGACGCGCTGAACCTGCGTGCCGTCAGATATGACTTTACATTCGAGCAGCCCGAAGACATACGCGCCATAATCGCAGGCGAGCCCTTGCCTTCGCGCGAGCCGGTAACTCACGGTCACTTCCACAGAGGCATCATGTAGCAGACATGGGGACTAAGGACCGCAATAATAATCAACAAATGCCAAATACGGCGATTTCAAAAAGAAGTACGCCTCCCTAAAATGAAGTTGTAAAACAAAAACTTCGTTTTGGGGAGGTATTTTTATGAAATACGGTTATTTTGACGATGCCGCAAGAGAGTACGTTATCGACAGAGTGGATTTGCCTGTTTCGTGGACCAATTATCTCGGCGTGGAGGACATGGCTGCGGTCGTTAATCATACCGCAGGAGGCTACTGCTTCTACAAATCTCCCGAATATCACAGGATCTCGCGTTTCCACGGAAACAACGTGCCGATGGATCGTCCCGGTTTTTATGTTTATTTAAGGGACAATGTCGACGGTGACTACTGGTCGACCTCATGGCAGCCTGTCGGAAAGGACCTCGAAAAGGCTAAATACCGCACCAGACACGGACTTTCGTATACCGTTTACGAGTGCGATTACAACGGCATTCATTCCGAAGAAAAGCTCTTCATTCCCCGCGGGGAAAATGTCCTGCTCTGGGATGTTAAGGTTAAGAACACCGGAGATACAGAGCGCGATCTTTCTGTTTTTTCATATCTTGAATTTTCGTTCCACCATGTAATGATCGACAATATCAATTTCCAGATGAGCCTTTACTGTGCGGGCGGCTCGTATAAGGACGGCGTGATAGAGGAGGACCTTTTCTATGAGGAGGATGGCTATCAGTATTTCACCTCCAATTTCGAGCCCGACGGCTTTGACTGCGTAAGAGACAGATTCCTCGGCACATATAATACCGAGACCAATCCTCAGGCAGTGATAAACGGCAAGTGCTTCGGCTCAGAGGAAAAGGGCATGAGCCACTGCGGCAGCCTGATGAAGAGATTCACCCTGAAGCCCGGCGAGGAAGTCAGATACATCTTCATGCTCGGCGAGGGAAAACGCGAGGATGCATATCCTGTAAGGGAAAAGTATTCGGATTTTAAGAATGTCGACGCGGCTTATGAGGACCTGAAAGCTTACTGGAAGCGTAAGGCAGACGCGATGGTGATCGACACGCCCAACCCCGGCATGAATTCGCTGATCAATATCTGGACGCTCTACCAGTCAGAGATCAATGTTATGTTCTCGCGTTTTGCCTCGTTCATCGAGGTCGGCGGCAGAGTTGGTCTCGGATACCGCGATACCGCGCAGGATGCGATGACGGTGCTGCATTCAAATCCGGACAAATGCCGTTCGCGTATCATCGAGCTGTTAAAGGGTCTGACCACACGCGGCTACGGACTACATCTGTTCCAGCCCGAGTGGTTTGAAAAAGAAGAAAAGACCGCAGGCTTTGATTCTCCCACAGTTGTTCCGAAGGCGGACAAAAGCGTGATCCATCCCGAGGAGCAGGCCTGCTCCGATGACTGCCTCTGGCTGATCCCTTCGATCGTTGAGTACATCAAAGAAACAGGCGATATGGATTTCGTTCGTGAGCAGGTTACCTATGCGGACACATTTGTTGAGGGCAATGACTTTGCCGAGTCCGTATATGACCACATGAAGAGGATCCTTGATTTCTCGACCGAACAGGTAGGCGCGAACGGCATCTGTAAGGGCCTGAGAGCCGACTGGAACGACTGCCTGAACCTGGGCGGCGGAGAGAGCACACTCGTTACATTCCTGCTTTATCGGGCGCTCGACTGCTTCACGGAGCTGGCCGACGAGCTCGGAAATAAGGAGGACGTTGCAAAATACACTGAGCTGCTCGACAAAGTCAGAGAGATCTCGAATGGCATCTGCTGGGACGGCGATTGGTTCATCAGAGGCGTCACCAAATCCGGCAGAAAGATCGGCTGCAAGGAGGACGAAGAGGGCAGGGTTCATCTTGAATCCAATTCATGGGCGATACTTTCCGGAGCCGCGGACAGGGACAAGGCGGAAAAGGCACTCGATGCCATCGATAAGTATCTGTTCACTCCGTACGGATTGCTGCTGAACGCTCCGTCCTACACAAAGCCCGATCCCGAGATCGGTTTTGTAACGAGGGTTTATCCCGGACTTAAGGAAAACGGCGCGATATTCTCGCATCCGAATCCCTGGGCACAGGCGGCTGCCTGCGTTCTCGGCAGGGGCGATATCGCGATGAAGTTCTATAACGCGCTCTGCCCCTACAATCAGAACGACATGATCGAGATCAGGGAGAGCGAGCCTTACTCGTACTGCCAGTTCATCGCAGGCGTCGATCATACCGCATACGGCAGGGCGAGACACCCGTTCATGACAGGCTCGGGCGGATGGTCGTATTTTACAGCGACACATTATATCCTCGGCATCAGACCCGATTATACGTCGCTCACGGTAGATCCCTGCATCCCCGCGGACTGGAAGGAGTTCAGGGTAAGCCGCATTTTCCGCGGCGTGACCTACAATATCACGGTCAAGAATCCGGACGGACATATGAAGGGTGTTAAGCGGCTCGAGGTGGACGGCATCCCGGCGGACAAGATCCCGGTATTCGAGAGAGGTTCTGTTCACTGCGTAACGGTTACGATGTAAGCATTTATATATTAGTCGAAAAAGGAAAGGCGGCATTATGATCAAATTCGGTACAGGCGGCTGGAGAGCCGTGATCGGAGATGAATTCACAAAAGAGAATCTTCAGATCCTGGCGCGCGCGATGTGCGACAAGATGAAGAGCGAAAAGGTGGCGGATGAGGGCATAGTAATAGGCTACGACAGACGTTTCCTCTCGAAGGAAGCCATGCAGTGGATGGCCTGCGTGTTCGCGAAAGAGGGCATCGAGAGCTTTCTTGTTAATAAGGCCGCGCCTACGCCTCTTTTAATGTATTATGTGCAGGTTCACTCGATGCATTACGGCATGATGGTGACCGCGAGCCACAATCCCGCGATCTACAACGGTGTAAAGGTATTTACTTTCGGAGGCAGGGACGCCGATGAGGAGCAGACCGCGGATATCGAGGATTTCATCAGCAATGTGACAGACATCCCGGTAGAGGCTATGGACTACGAAGAGGGCGTCAAAGCAGGCATCATTCATGAGATCTATCCGCTGAACGACTATATCGACGCGGTGCTCGCATCGGTCGATGTCGATAAGATCAAACAGGCCCACTTAAAGGTAGCTGTCGATCCGATGTACGGCGTCAGCGAGACGAGCCTTAAAACCATACTCCTGACCATGCGCTGCGATGTCGAGACGATCCATGACAGACACGATACGCTGTTCGGAGGAAAGCTGCCGGCTCCCAACGAGAGCACGCTCCGCGACCTGCGCGCTCATGTTCTCAATTACAACTTTGACATCGGCATCGCGACGGACGGCGACGCGGACAGGATCGGCATCATCGATGACAAGGGCAATTTCCTTCATCCGAACGATATCCTTGTCCTGTTGTATTACTATCTCGTCAAATACAAGGGCTTCAAGGGCGACTGCGTAAGGAATATCTGCACCACGCATTTGCTCGACAATATCGCGAAGGCATTCGGCTTTAACTGCTACGAGGTGCCTGTCGGATTTAAACATATCTCGGCCAAGATGAGCATGACCGACGCCATCATCGGCGGAGAATCCTCGGGCGGCATGGCTGTCAAGGGCCATATCCGCGGCAAGGACGGTATTTACGCGGCGGCACTCATCGTAGAGATGCTCGCTGTGACCGGCATGAAGCTATCCGACATCATCGAGTCCATCAAAAAGGAATACGGCGCGATGGCCTTTGTCGAGAGGGATTACCGTTTCAGCAAGGAAAAGAAAGAGGAGATCGTAAAGCGCATCCTTACGGACAAGGAACTGCCCGATATCCCGTTCGAGAGCACAAGGATATCTTACCTCGACGGGCTTAAGATATACTTCGCCGACGGTGGCTGGATATCTGTAAGATTCTCGGGAACAGAGCCGCTTCTGCGCATTTTCACCGAGATGAAGGAGCAGGCGGATGCCGAGAAGTTGTGCGCGATATTTGAGAGCTTTCTGGAGCTTCAATGAAAGTGACAATTTTTGTCAAAAGATGCCAAATCGGTTTAAAGACATTTGGCGGGAAATAAATAAAATTGTAAATGTAGCTGTGGTAAATGAAGTGGGGTAGCAAAATGACATCAAGACGTGGGGTTAAGAAAAACAATGTCAAGAAGAATCTGATGCTTCTGACAATGGTGGCGCCTGTAGCTATCTGGCTTATCTTGCTTAGATACATTCCGATGGCCGGAATTGTGATAGCATTTAAGAAATACAAGGTGTACACCGCCGATCCTTCCCTGATCAACAATATCGTTCATTCAAACTGGGTTGGACTCGGCAATTTCAAATTCCTCTTTACTTCCTCGGACACACTTCTGTTCCTGCGGAATACGGTCGGATACAATCTGCTCTGGATAGCGCTCGGTGTGGTGATCTCGGTTTCCTTCGCGATCATGCTGAGCGAGATAACCAGCAGGTTCATGGCGAAAACCTATCAGACCATGATGTTCTTCCCGTTCTTTATCAGCTGGGTCGTAGTCAGCTATTTCGTTATGTCGCTGCTCGATCCCACCAGCGGACTTATAGTTAAACAGCAGATCGCAAAGACCGGCGTCGCGACCGAGTGGTATCACGATTACAAACCCTGGCCGGTGATCCTGACCATCTGTAATCTCTGGAAAAACATGGGTTACCAGACCATCCTTTATCTGGCGGCCATAACCGGCATCGACAAGTCCCAGTATGAGGCGGCTTCGATCGACGGCGCGAGCAAGGCGCAGCAGATCTGGTACGTTACGATCCCCAATCTGCGCAAGATGATCATCATCCTGCTGATCATGGATGTCGGCAAGATATTCAATTCTGACTTCGGTCTGTTCTTCTCGGTTCCCCAGAACTCGGGCTCGATCTTCAGGACGACCCAGGTTCTCGATACATATGTTTACAGAGCTCTGATGAATTCACAGAATATCGGCATGAGTACCGCAGCGTCGCTGTTCCAGAACACAGTGGGATTCATACTGATCATGATCACAAACAGCGTTATCAGGAAGATCGATCCGGATTCTTCATTGTTCTGATACCGCAGGGAAAGAGGGCTTGCCATGAGTCGGGAGAAGACTAAAAGAAACAGACTCCAGAGCGTATCCATACCGGCAGAGATCATATTCCATCTGATCGTCGGCGGCTTCGCACTGGCCTGTATCATACCGTTTATATTCGTTATCATCATTTCCTTCTCTTCGGAGGAGAGCATCAGACTGATCGGTTATTCGTTCAAACCGCTGCAGTGGTCGACAGAGGCGTACGGCTTCGTCCTCAAGATGGGCAGCCAGCTGTGGAGATCTTATTTCAACAGCTTCCTTGTATCGATCGTCGGCACCACCGTCAGTGTCCTGATGTGCCTGTTATACGCATACGCGCTGTTCAGGAGAGATTTCAAGTACAGAAAGTTTTTCATGTTCTTTGCTTTCTTTACGATGCTGTTCGGAGGCGGACTCGCGCCGACCTACATGGTCTGCAAGCAGATGCTCGGACTCAGCGACAATTATGCCGCTCTTATAGTTCCGGCTCTCGTTAATCCGTTCTTCATCATCATTATGAGGACATTCCTTCAGACGTCGGTTCCCGAGGAACTGATCGAGGCCGCGGCCATCGACGGAAGCGGAGAGTATAACACATTGTTTAAGATCATCATTCCTATCTCAAAGCCCGGCATCGCTACGGTTTCGCTGCTCACGATGATCAATTACTGGAACGACTGGTTCCTGACCATGCTCTACGTCAGGGACAGCTCAAAGTTCCCGCTGCAGTACCTGCTGATGAAGGTACAGAACCAGGTTGATTTCCTGATCAAGAACTCGTCCGTTATCGGTATCGAAGCGTCCAAGATACTTCAGAACCTTCCCGGAACGAGCCTCAGGATGAGCCTAGTTGTATTCATTGTTGTTCCGATCGCCTGCGCGTATCCGTTCTTCCAGAGATACATCATTTCGGGTCTTACGATCGGTTCCGTAAAAGGGTAAGTACGGCATAGGGCCGCTTACATAAATAAATACATTAAATGTATTGGAGGAAAAAGTATGAAAAAAATCTTATCGATGCTTCTTGTACTGGTTTTAGCTATCGGAATGCTGGCCGGCTGCAAGAAAGAAGCTGACAACGGCAATGGGGGCAACACCAGCCAGTCAAGTACCGACACAGGTTCAAAGACCGACACAGGCAAGACAGACAACACCGCCGCTGCAACAACTACCAGACCCGACACTCATGTTGTTCTTAAGATGTACCTTGAGGGCAGCAACGTAACAGATGACACAAAGGTTCTCGAAGAAGTAAACAAGTACCTTGATGAGAAGCTTAACTGCGAGCTTAAGCCCATCTGGGGAACATGGGGCGACTTTGATCAGGGCGCTGTTCTTTCACTGCAGGGCGCTGAGGACGTTGATATCTACTTCACATGTTCATGGACTCTTAACGAGTACAACCAGTTCGCACGCGACGGTTACTACGTAAGACTCGACAAGCCCGAGAACAACCTCATTGAGAAGTACGGACAGGATATCCAGAACCTTCTTCCCGAAGTACTCATCAAGGGTGCTACGATCGAGGGCGCTGACGGATACGGCATCTACGCAGTAAACGGCTACAAGGATATCGCATGCCAGCTTTGCTGGGACGTAAACGTTGATCTCCTTAAGAAGTACGGTTACACCGTAGAAGATATCGAGAAGGCTGATTACTTCACCTTCGGCGACATCCTCGCAAAGGTTAAGGCAGGAGAGGGCGAGAACTTCTATCCTCTGCTCATCGAGGGCGCGGTCCTTGAGCGTATGGTCGACAACTCGATTATCGTTGCCGGCGATTCCGGTTCCAACAACCTTCTTTCCTACTACATCAATCCCAAGAAGACTTCCGATCTCGGCGCATACGGCAACAAGATCCTCAACAAGTTCGCTACCGACGAGTTCAAGAAGTTCTGCGAGAAGACCCGTGAGTACTATCTTGCTGGTTACATCGATCCCGATATGGCTAACCCCGAGAAGGCTAACGACGTAAGAAGCAACAAGCAGCTTACCGGTCAGTACCTCATCGGAACACAGTCCTATTCACTGGGTTATGAGATCCAGGCTTCGACCGAGCGCGGTTTCGAGGTTGCCATGGTTCCCACCACACCCGCTTATGTTGACACGACCTCTTCACAGGGCGCTATGATGGCTATCTCGACAGCGTCCAAGAACCCTGACAGAGCTATGATGTTCCTTAACCTGCTCAACACCGATCCTTATCTGTTCACACTGCTTGATTTCGGTGTACAGGGCATTCACTACAACATTAACGAGATCGGCGAGGTTGAGTTCACTCCCGAGAGAGATAACTACATGCCTTGGACCAACGGTCTCGGCAACGTAACACTGCTTCCTCCTCAGAAGGGCCAGGGCGCAGACTTCCAGACCAAGTTCAAGAACTACTACGGCAATGCTGACGAGATCCCGATCCTCGGCTTCACCTTCAATCCCGAGAACGTAGAGAACGAGTTCGGCGCGCTTGCAAACGTAGCTGCTGAGTACTTCCTTCCTCTTTGCACAGGCGCTGTAGATCCTGCGGAGAAGATCCCGGAGTTCCTTGCAAAGCTTGATGCAAACGGCATGCAGAAGGTCGTTGACGAAGCAAATAAGCAGCTCAGCGATTTCCTTGCGGCACAGGGCAAATAAAGCACGGCTTTAACGGATAAAGACATGGTAAGACATGGGGACGGTTCTTCTGTCTGCGCACTTCGCAGACAGAAGAACCGTCCCCGTGTCTGCCGGAACCGTCCCCGTGTCCTGTACCATGTCTTGCCTGTATGTTGCGCGGATGTTATAATTTTTCTCGGTGATGATATGAAAGGCATTTGGAAAAACTCCGGTATCAAGTGGAGAATGATAAGACTGCTCGTATTCGGCTGGATCGTACCGCTGACTGTTGCTACGGTACTGGTTACAGTCGTTATGTCGGCGCGCCTTTCAAAGCAGATGAGAGAGACGGTCACAAACTCTCTGTCGAAGGTCGCGAGCCTTATCGAAGCGGGTTTTGAGGAATGCAACAAGGCATCGCGTGATGCCACTTATCTCGGTGTTATCCAGGAGGCATACAATGAGTATCTGCAGACTTATGACGAGCAGAAGCTCTATAATGATATCACCGTTTTTCTGACCGGTCAGTACCGTTACAATCAGCGCAGCGACTGCGTCATGCTGATATTTACAGAGCGGCCGGATCTTTTCTACAGCGCGTACGATTCGAGCGCGACCTATAAGGATGTCATGAGCTTTAGGCAGAACGGCCTGAATAACGTGCTGGCGCTCTCGGGGAGCCTCGATACCGGCATATGCCTGTATACCGACGAAACAGGCCTGTATCTTGCCAGAAACCTCGTATCGCCGTCATATCAGCCGTATGCGATGATCGTGATGAAGCTCGATCCCGATGAGATGTTCGGCAGCTTAAAGAGCGTATGGGGATATTCCGATGCTGCGGTTTATATTGACGGCGTGCCTGTATACGGCAGCGAGCTCGGATTCGACAGGACCGATAAGGACAAGCTTGATACCGCGTTTTTCCATGATTCGGTAAAGCAACCGTATGCGCATTATACGTCAGAGATCGACCGCAGCGAAGTATATCTGAAGGTCAGCCTCGACCGCGCGGTCATCACCAGTGAGAAGAGGATCGGACTCTATATCATTACCATACTCATCCTGTCGATGTTCCCGTTATGCTTCATCGTTATGAAATTCTTTGACAGGATGGTTAAAAAGCCCGTTGACGAGCTGGTAAAGGCAGCCGATGAGATCAGCCGAGAGAATTACGGCTATGAGATAGAGGCGGAGGCCAACAGCAAGGAGTTTAATTTCCTGAACGGTTCGTTCAACGGCATGAGCCGCAAGCTGAAGCAGCAGTTCGAGCAGATATATCTCGAGGAACTGGCCGTGCGCGACGCCAATATCAAGGCGCTGCAGTCGCAGATCAATCCTCATTTCATAAACAATACGCTCGAGATCATAAACTGGGAGGCCAGACTGAACGGCATCTATAAGGTATCGGGCATGATCGAGGCATTGTCCACGATGCTCAACGCTACGTTAAACCGCAGTAACATACAGCGCATCAGGCTAAGCGAGGAGATGAAATATGTCGACGCCTATCTCTATATTATTTCCGAGAGAATGGGAAAACGTCTGACGGTCAAAAAGGACATCGATGAGAGCCTGCTAAACGAGACGGTTCCGAGACTCATCGCGCAGCCCATAGTTGAAAATGCCGTAGAGCACGGTATTTCCGATTCGGGCACCGGTGTGGTGTCGATCAGGATCTATGCGGAAAATGAATATATGTACATGGAGGTCCGCAATACCGGTCATATGACCGAACAGGACAGGGAGAAGATCCGCGCGATACTCTCGGGCGAGACCGAGGGCATGGACCAGCGTTCGGTCAGCATAGGCATCAGCAACGTGAACAAGCGGCTTAAGCTGATGTACGGCGATTCGTGCGGACTCAGCATTACCGATGACGCAGAAGGCACGGTTAGCCTCCTGACATTTATGAGGGAAGGCGGTGATACGAATGCAAACAGGTAAATCCGGATGTCTTTCGGGCATCATCGCGTTTGTCATGCTGTTATGCGTCTGTCTGGCCTCCTGCTCAAGAGGAGGGGATGACCCCGCCTCGGCCGTTTCCGCGCGCACCGTGACTATCACGGTCAATACGATGTACGCGGGCGACGAATACGCGGATATTTTCTATGATGCGGTCGGCAAATGGGAGAGCATGACCGGATATAAAGTAAAGACAGTCTCGAACACTTCGGATGAAGCCTATAAAAAGCGCATCCTGATGGAGTTCCAGACCGGAGCGGAGCCCGATGTGCTGTTTTATTTCAACGGAGTCGATTCGAATTCGTTGGTGGCAAATAAGAGGGTCATCCCGCTCGACACGATCAGGAGCGTGTATCCCGATTATGCCTCAAACATGAAAGAGAGCATGATGAAGGCCTCCAACTACGACGGCAAGATATATGCCGTACCCGTAAACGGCTACTGGGAGGCGCTGTTCGTAAATGTTAAGGCGCTGCATGAGCTGGGGCTGGAGATGCCCGGTACCGATACGGACTGGGACAGCTTCATGCGGCTGTGCGGCCAGATTAAGGCAAAGGGAAAGATACCGATCGCAGCCTCGCTTTCGGAGATCCCGCATTACTGGTTCGAGTACTGCATCTACAATCACCAGAATCTGGACAATCACGCGCTGGTACCGGAGTTTGTCGTCGATAATACGGCTCAGGCCTGGATCGCCGGGCTCGGGGACATCAAATACATGTACGAACAGGGGTATTTCCCCGAGAATACGCTCTATATGTCCGATGAGATATCAAAGTCCCTGTTCCTTGCGGGAGATGCGATATTCCTGCTGGAGGGTTCGTGGTACGCGTCTACTATCAACGAGCGCAGCGACTCGGATAATTTCGCGGTTACCTATGTACCGGGTACCGCCACGAGAAAAACGACGGACATCATCGGAGGCCTCTCGACCGGCTATTTCATCACGAAAAAGGCCTGGGAGGACGAGGAAAAAAGAGAGGCTGCCGTCAGCTTTGTCGAGTATATGACCGACGACGAGCGTATATCAAAGTTCGCCGCTATCAGCGCCACGGCGCTCAAAAACGGCGTAGAATACACCGGAACGCCCTCATCCTTCTATGAGTCCGCACTGGGCATGTCGGAGGGCGCTACGGGCTGTTCCGAGGCCGTACAGGACCAGCTGCCGGCATACTGCAGGGCACCGGTATTCGAAAACATGCAGGGACTGATGCAGGGGACGAGTGACATCACCGAGGCTGTGCGCGAGGTGATCAGGAGAAAAAAGCAGAAAGACTGATATTGGGGTAATGTATGTATAAAGTTGTGATAATAGATGACGAGCCCATAATCGTCGAGGGTCTCTCGAGGGCCGTGGACTGGAGCCGTTGGGACTGCAAAGTCGCGGGTTTTGCGTATAACGGCAGGGAAGGGCTCGAAGTGATACGGCGGGAGAGACCGAATATCCTTATCTCGGATATCCGTATGCCCGAGATAGACGGCCTCACGATGGTGGCTGCGTTAAAGAGCGAGTTCCCGTATATGCAGATATCGATACTTACGGGGTACCGCGATTTTGAGTATGCACAAAAAGCGATAAAACTGGGCGTTTCGAGATTCCTGCTCAAACCCTCGAAGCTGGACGAGCTCGAGGAAGCCATCGCGGCCATGAAGAAAAAGCTCGATGACGCGGTAAGGGTTCATCCCGAGCTGATAGCCGACGGGCCTGCGGATGAGCCGGGAGATGATACCGGCCCGGATAATGACGCAGAGCTCGATGACAGCCCCGCGAGCAGCTTTATCGTGCATAACGCGATAGAGTATATCAAGGAGCATTATGCGGACAAATTAAGGCTTTCCGACGTTGCGGACGAGATATATGTGAGCCAGTGGCATTTGAGCAAGCTCATCAACAAGCATACCGGGAGCAATTTCTCGGAGATCCTAAACGGCATCAGGATCGAAAAGGCAAAACAGCTCTTAAAGGACCCTGCGCTGAAGATATACGATATCGCCGAACAGGTCGGTTTTTCCGATCTTACGCATTTTTCCAGGGTGTTTAAAAAGATCGAAGGCATCAGCGCTAACGAGTACAGGAACAGGATTTGAGACTTGACAACGATTTACTCTGACATTAAACTTATAAACAGTTTAGGATAACGACACCGAAAGCGAGGTTTTTACCATGGTAGAAGCGGTCAGCTGTGGTGGTGTAGTTATTTTCAGAGGAAAGATCTTATTGTTGTATAAGAATTACAAGAATAAGTATGAGGGATGGGTACTTCCTAAAGGAACGGTAGAGGAAGGCGAAGAGTTTAATGAGACGGCGCTGCGCGAAGTAAAAGAGGAAACAGGCGTGGAGGCCCAGATCATCAAGTATGTTGGAAAAAGTCAATATACGTTTAATACGCCTCAGAATACTGTCATGAAGGATGTGCACTGGTACCTTATGATGTCTGACAGTTATTACAGCAAACCACAGAGAGAGGAATACTTCTGTGACTCCGGTTACTACAAGTACCACGAGGCCTACCACCTGCTGAAATTCGCCAACGAAAAGCAGATACTGGAGCAGGCGTACAACGAGTATGTGGAGCTTAAAAAGAGCAACCTTTGGGGCAATAAGAAATATTTCTGAGCAAACAAGAAATGACCGCGTGAAGCGGTCTTTT
>JAEEGF012038109.1_pt1 | contig 22723 bp, 22 predicted proteins | sample 9134171 | NCBI WGS metagenome assembly JAEEGF01 (sample SAMN16246542, study PRJNA631951) | gut metagenome | biome: gut microbiome; feature: rumen; material: AP-attached | host: Bos | place: Iran: Karaj | collected 2018-10
TGAAGCAAGTTTGCGTTTTGCTGCGCAAAAGCGTATTCTGATTGAGATGTCGCTTATAAGGATCTGTCGCCCTCAGATGGAAGGTACAACAGATGAGGGACTGGCTCAGCGTGTAAGAGCTCTTGAGAATAAAGCAAGAGAATCTGCTGATATCATAGACAGGATCAGGAATGGACAGATTGCTGTGACAAATGCTGCGTCTTCCGGCGCATCATTAGAAGCTCCAAAACCTGTAGCAGCAAGGAAACTTGATAAGCCGATCCCTGAGGATATCAAAGCTGTAGTTGACGGGTTCGATCGCTTTCTTGGCGGTATGAAAGATGCTGCCCTTAAGAACTTCATGAAGACTGACAGACCCAGACTATCTCTTGGAGCTGATAATACTCTTCAGATGGTATTTAATAACCAGGTCACCATGGGGATCATTGAGGCTCAGAAGAAGTATCTTGAACAGGAACTTGCAGATGCTTTTGGCAAGGATATCAAGGTCGAGATAAGAGCTCTTGCCAAGGGTGAACAGTTTGAGGAGTCATATATAGACCTTGAAGCTATAAAGTCTGCAATACAGTTTGATGTTGTGACAGAAGATGAAGAGAGTAGACCGGTAGAGGATACAATTTCTAAGGATAGTGAACCTGATATTACAAGCGAAAGTCAGCCGATTGACGGAGCATCTGGTGGCATAAATGAGAATCAGCCGATGTATGAAGCATCCGCTGATATAACAGAAAGTCAGGCGGTGGACGAAGCATCTGCTGGTATGATCGAAAATCAGATGATGGGTGAAGTTCCAGATGATATACAGGATGCAGACTATGGATTTATGACGGAGTCGCTTCAGAACCTTAGCCCTGAAGATGATGGCAATTCTTTTGAAGAAAAGGATGAGCCTGAAGATGAGGCTTGATCGTGTTTGAATTTACAAGTTTTTTGACTATAGATCCAAATGCATTAAAATATATTTTTAAATAATTAGTACATAGAATTTATTCATATGTCTTTTTATAAAACGGATTTTACGGAGGTATTATTTTATGAGTAAGCGTGGAGGATTCCCTGGCGGAATGCCTGGAAACATGAATAATCTGATGAAGCAGGCACAGCGTATGCAGCGTCAGATGGAAGAGAATCAGAAAGAACTTGAGACTAAAGAGTTCACAGCTAAAGCCGGCGGCGGTGCTGTAGAAGCAACTGTTACAGGTGGCAAAGAGCTCAAGGCTATCAAGATCTCTCCCGAAGCGGTTGATCCGGATGATGTAGAGATGCTCCAGGATCTTATAGTTGCTGCAGTTAATGAAGCTATGGGCGAAGCTGATAAGGCTAACGCAGAAGTCCTTGGCAAGATGACAGGCGGACTTGGCGGCTTTGGAGGACTTGGATTCTAATGGATCTGTACAGTGGCCATGTTAACAAGCTGATAGAAGAGCTTGCTTCTCTCCCCGGAATAGGAGGGAAGTCAGCTCAGAGGCTTGCTTTTTATATTATCAATATGCCAAAAGATCGTGTTGCAAGGCTCTCAGGCGCTATCAATGATGCCAGAGAGAATGTTCACTATTGCAAGAAGTGTTGCACACTTACAGATGGTGACCTGTGTCCTATCTGTTCCAATGACAGCAGGGACAAGTCTACGATCATGGTTGTAGAGAACTCAAGAGATCTCGCGGCATATGAAAGAACAGGCAAGTACAATGGTCTATATCATGTGCTTCAGGGCGTAATATCACCTATGCTTGGCGTAGGACCATCTGATATAAGACTTAAAGAACTATTACAGCGTCTTCAGACAGAGGATGTAAATGAGGTCATCCTTGCTACAGGATCAAGTCTTGAAGGCGAGACGACAGCTATGTATGTAAGTAAACTGGTGAAACCCACAGGTATCAAAGTGACTCGTATTGCGAGCGGTGTACCTGTTGGAGGGGATCTGGAATATATTGATGAGGTGACGCTACTACGCGCACTAGAGGGAAGGACGGAAGTATGAGCGTAAAGAGAGAATTTGTTGGGGAGACACAAAAGGGACAGGCTGTATATCTTTTCCATATTACTAATAAAAATGATATGGAAGTAACTGTTCTTAATTATGGTATCAACATCCAGAACGTCTTTGTTAAGGACAGTAATGGAAACAGATGCGATGTGGTTCTTGGATTTGATGATTTTGAAGGCTATACAGACAATAAGCCTACTCTTGGATCTACTATAGGACCATCAGCTAACCGTGTAGAGGGTGGTAAGTATACCATTGCAGGCAAGGAATATCATCTTCCACTTAATGAAAATGGTGTGAACAATCTTCATACAGATGGAGACAATGGTTTTCACAAGACAGTATGGGACAGCGAAGAGGGAGACAATCTTGTAAGATTCACTTACAAGGCTGCTGATGGCGAGCTTGGTTTCCCAGGCAATCGTACATTTACAGTAGAAGTTTCACTTTCTGATGACAATGAGCTTACACTTCATTATCATGCAGACAGCGATGCTGATACTCTTATCAATATCACTAATCACACCTATTTCAATCTTGGTGGCAGCGGAAGCGGCAAGGTTCTCGGTCATGTGCTTCAGCTCAATTCTCATTACTTTACACCTGTTAAGGACAAGAATTCTATTCCTTCAGGTGAGAAGCGTGCTGTTAAAGGAACTCCGCTTGATTTTACAACTCCTAAGACTATCGGTCAGGATATTGCATCAGATTATGAGCAGATTGCTCTTGCAAACGGTTATGATCATAACTTCATAATCGATGGTGCTGTTGACGAAGATGGAAATGTTGACGGTGATATGCATGAGTTTGCTATAGTTACAAATCCTGCAACAGGAATCACTATGCATGCATCTACCAATCTTCCGGGATTCCAGTTCTATTCAGCTAATTTCCTTAAGGACCTTGTTGGTAAGGACGGATATGAGTATGGTCAGTATGATGGACTTTGTCTTGAAACACAGACATATCCTAATTCTATCAATACTCCTTCATTCCCAAGTCCTGTATATGGACCTGATCGTCCATATGATGCCGTTACAGTTTATAAGTTTAACTAAGTGGTGTTAAGTATAGGTTAGAAAAACTGAATCCCTACATCACTTATCTTGTAGAAATATAAGATCTTTTACAGTTTTTTCTATATGGAGGACTGATGGCTGAAGTCAGAAACTTTAGAGATTACAGCAGAAATTTTAGAGATGCAGATGCACCGGACGAAGAAACCGGTGCATCTTTTTCCAGAGAGCCTTCTTATCAGGAGAAGATAAGAAATCATAGGCTTATAGTATTTTACAGAACTATTTTTTTGCTGATTGCGGCGGTTGCCATAGTAGCATTTATATATGTGAACTGGCACAACAAGGTGTATTCGGAATCCAGGGTTCTTAGCTCTACATCTCTTACTGGCATGTCTGGTGTCACAGTACTTCCGCTTGGACAGAATATAATCAGATACAGTAAAGATGGTATCAATTGTATGTCTGCAGACGGAAGGGCGCTGTGGAATATGACCTATGATATGCAGGCACCTGTGGTTAGAATATGCGGTGAGACCGTTGCAGTTGGTGATTATAATGGTAATACTATCTATGTTGCCAATTCGCAGGGAACTCTTGGAAGTTTTGGAACCAATCTTCCTATCAGGGATTTCTGCGTTTCATCACAGGGGGTAGTTGCGGTCATTCTTGACGATGATGATATAACAAGGATCAAGCTTTTTGATACATCGGGCAAGGAACTTGCAGCTATCAAGGCTACTATGGCCAACAGTGGATATCCTACCAGCATGTCCTTGTCTCCCAATGCTGAGCTTTTGGCAGTATGTTATCTGAAAGAGTCGGGAGGTTCTATTCTGACTGGCGTTACCTTCTTTAACTTTGGAGCTGTAGGTCAGAATGAGACAGATAACATGGTAAGCTCATTCAAGTATGAAGATACTATCATCCCATATGATGTGTTCCTTGATTCAAGTACTAATATGGTTGTATCTGATAAGAGTATAGTCTTCTACAAGGGTGAGGATGTTCCTAATGACCCTGTTGTCAATGAGATCGGTGAGACTGAGATCATGAGCGTTTATAACAACGAAGACTACGCAGGCATCATATGCGCCGGAACAGCAGAAGAGGGAGCCTATAAGCTTACAGTCTACAATACTTCAGGTAAGGATATTCTGGAGAAGTATTTTGATCTTGCTTATACTGATATGTTCTTCTCAGATGATCAGTTTGTTGTGTACAATGACAAGCACTGGCAGTTATATGGAATAGATGGAACTCTTCGATTTGAAGGGGAGTTTGATGAAAGTATAAAGGCAATCATCCCGGGACCTAGCAGGAGCAGATTTACTATAGTGACAGCTGATTCGATAGATCAGATAGAACTGAGATAGAGCTAATATAGAACCGAGATAGAACTGATATAGGACTATATAGAACTAATATAGAGCTAAGACTGATCTTTACATATATAGTAAGATCATAAAAAAGAGTCATTTGGTATAATATATTATTTTGATAGCAAATATACAAAAAATATATTACCCCAAATGGCTCTTTGTTTGCATTTGGAGATATCAAATCATTGACATTGTAACGAAATTGCGATAAACTCGAAAACGTAAGTATTTTAGTTCAAACAGATTCACTGTAATTTTTTCCAAAAACATCTTTTAATAATTGACCTTGCGACTTGTAAGGCATGCTTGTGCATGGGGAGGATTCCAATATGACAGAAAGCAAAGACACTCAGGTAAGACCTACAGCAACTATAAAATCCATTGTAAAGGCTGCAGTGATAGAGCAGAGTGAGAAGGCAGCAGCACTTGCCAAAGAGGAAAAGGCAAGGCAGGAAGAAGCTGGTATCAAAGTTATAAAGCTTGAAAAAGGTGCAGTAGAAAAGGCTAAAGAGGCTAAGGCTTCTGTATCAAAGAAAGCTGCAGAAGAAGATAAGAAGATAAAGGAAAAGGCTGTAAAGGTAGAAAAAGAAACCCAAAAGAAGGTAGCCAAGGCTAAGAAAGAAGCATCTGAAGTTAAGAAAGATGTAGTGAAAAAGGCAACTTCAGCAAAAAAAGAAGCAGAAAAGAAGATTGCTGAAGTGAAGAATGAGCTACCTGATAAGGATAAGGTGGTAGAGAAAGTCTCCAAAGTCAAGAAAGAAGCAAAAGAAAAAGCTGGAGTTGTAAAGAAAGATGCAGCAAAAAAGGCTGATTCTGTAAAGAAAGAAACTGCCAAGAAAATCTCTGATATAGAGAAAGAGACAGTAAAGAAAGTCAAAGAAGTAAAAAAAGAAGTAGCAAAGAAGGCTGAGGCAGTAAAAGAAACAGTAAAAGAAACAGTTGTTAAAGTAACAGAGCCAGAGGTCAAGCTTGTACTACAGTATCGTGATTATGATATAGAGCAGAGTGTTCTTTATAATAAAGCAAGAGCTGTTATTGGTGATAAGTTTGAATCTGTAAAGAACCTTAACCTTTATGTTAAGCCTGAAGAAGGTAAGGTATATTTTGTTGCAGATGACGAGACTGGAAGTTTTGATCTGTAACAAGCCCTAAATTGCCCCATATCTTTTTTGTTTTTTTTAAGAAGCGTAGATCCTATAAGGATTTGCGCTTCTTTATATTTTCTTTAGACTTTTTTATTTATTAGTCGGTTGACAGTATAGTTTTAAAGTGATAATTTAACGTATGTAAGATGTTAGCACTCAAGTCGAGTGAGTGCTAACATCGGATGAGAAGAGGTAATCATTTGGAACTTACAGAGCGTAAGAAAACAATTCTAAATGCAATCGTTCGTAATTATCTGGAGACTGGAGAGCCGGTTGGAAGCAGGACGATTTCCAAGTATACGGATCTGAACCTTTCATCTGCGACTATCCGCAATGAGATGGCAGACCTTGAAGAGATGGGGCTTATATTACAGCCACACACTTCTGCAGGACGTATACCATCCGATCAGGGCTATCGTATCTATGTAGATGATATGCTCGCCCAGAAGGAGAAGGAAGTCGACAGCATGCGTGAGATGCTTCTTGATAAGGAAGAGAAGCTTGAGAATCTCCTTAAGCATGTTGCAAGACAGCTTGCGGACAATACCAATTATGCGACCATGGTTTCAACACCTACCATGAGCAAGAACAAGCTCAAATTCCTTCAGATAAGCAGAGTGGATGCTGATCATCTTCTGGCTACCATAGTTCTTGAAGGCAATCTTATCAAGAACAAGATGATACCGGTTGAGGAAGAGCTTGATGATGCGACAATCCTTAAGCTCAACATGATCCTGAATACGAACCTGAGCGGTATATCAGTTGAGAATATCAACCTTGGCCTTATCGCAGCTCTCAAAGCGCAGGCTGGTATCCACTCCGAGATTGTAGGTCATGTGATAGACGCAGCTGCAGAGTCCATAAGAGCCGATGAGGAGCTTGAGATATATACAAGCGGTACCAACAATATCCTGAAATATCCCGAACTTTCAGATAATAAAAAGGCGAGTGAACTTATCAATACATTTGAAGAAAAGAGTGATCTTACAAGTCTTGTAGAAAGTTCTCTTAGTGCTACGGAACACGGGATTCAGGTTTATATAGGCAATGAAACACCGGTAGATACCATGAAGGATTGCAGCGTAGTTACAGCAACCTACGAACTTGCCGAAGGTATGAGAGGCACAGTCGGTATCATAGGCCCCAAGCGGATGGACTATGACAAGGTCGTATCTACACTTAAGAAAATGATGCATCAGCTGGATGATCTTTATAAGAAGAACGACTAGCTATTTTCATATAATAAATAGTAATAAAGGAGAATCAACTTGAGTCAGGAAAAGGAAATCAAAAAAGAGCAGGAAGAAGTAGAAGAAGCTCTTAAAGAAAACGAAGCTCAATCAGAAGATGCGGTTGAGAACGAAAATACTGCAGAAGCATCAAAAGAAACAGCTGATGCAGATACTACAGATAAGGCTTCTGAAGAAGTCAAGGAAGAGGGCAAGAAATCTCTTTTTGGAAAAAAGAAAAATCCTCTTCAGGACAAGCTTGACGATATGACAGACAAGTACAAGCGTCAGCTTGCAGAGTTCGAGAACTTCCGTAACAGAACTGAGAAAGAGAAGTCTCAGATGTTCGATGCAGGAGCAGGCAATGTACTTACCAAGATACTTCCTGTTGTAGATAACTTCGAAAGAGGTCTTGCAGCAGTTCCGGAAGATAAGAAAGATGATTCTCTTGTACAGGGATTTGACATGATCTACAAGCAGCTTTTAAAGACTCTTGAAGATATGGATGTTAAGCCGATAGAAGCTCTTGGCAAAGAGTTCGATCCTAATCTCCACAACGCAGTAATGCAGGTAGAGAGCGATGAGTACGAAGAAGGAATTGTCGCACAGGAGCTCCAGAAGGGCTATACATATCACGATACAGTAATCCGTCACTCAATGGTGGCTGTTGCTAAATAGAGGAGATAGAGATTGTCTTCGATGTTTTTGCCAAGAAGGCATTTATGATCACAAAGCTTTACACATCTCCGATTTCCCAGTAGGGATAGATCAAAAATAAGATGAAATAGTTATGGAGGTAAATTAACTATGGGTAAAATCATTGGTATCGACCTTGGTACTACAAATAGCTGCGTAGCAGTCATGGAAGGTGGAAAGCCTACCGTTATAGCAAATGCAGAAGGTGCTAGAACAACTCCTTCAGTTGTAGCTTTCACTAAGAATGGTGAGAGACTTGTAGGTGAACCTGCTAAGCGTCAGGCTGTTACAAATGCAGATCACACAATTTCTTCAATCAAGAGAGATATGGGTACAGACAATGGCCGTAACATCGATGGCAAGAAGTACTCACCTGAGCAGATCTCAGCTATGATTCTTCAGAAGCTCAAGAAGGATGCTGAGGACTACCTTGGAGAGTCTGTATCACAGGCAGTTATCACAGTTCCTGCATACTTCAATGATGCTCAGCGTCAGGCTACTAAGAACGCTGGTAAGATCGCAGGTCTTGAAGTAGAGCGTATTATCAACGAGCCTACAGCTGCAGCTCTTGCTTATGGTCTTGACAATGAGAAAGAGCAGAAAATCATGGTATATGACCTTGGTGGTGGTACATTTGATGTATCTATTATAGAGATTGGTGACGGTGTCATCGAAGTTCTTTCTACAAACGGTGATACACACCTTGGTGGTGATGACTTCGATAACAAGATCATCGACTGGATGGTAGAAGAGTTCAAGGCTAAAGAAGGCGTAGACCTTTCAGGCGATAAGATGGCTATGCAGAGACTTAAGGAAGCTGCAGAGAAAGCTAAGAAGGAACTATCTTCTTCTACAACAACTAATATCAACCTTCCTTTCATCACAGCAACAGCAGAAGGCCCTAAGCACTTCGATATGGATCTTACAAGAGCTAAGTTCGAAGAACTTATCCATGATCTTGTAGAGAGAACAGCTATTCCTGTTCAGAATGCTATGAGAGATGCAGGTCTTACAAATGCAGACCTTGGTAAAGTCCTCCTTGTTGGTGGTTCTACACGTGTTCCTTGCGTAGTAGAGAAGGTTAAGCAGCTCACAGGTCAGGAGCCTTCCAAGAACCTTAACCCTGATGAATGCGTAGCAGTAGGTGCCGGTATTCAGGGTGGTAAGCTTAATAACGAAGCTGGTACAGGAGATATCCTTCTTCTTGATGTAACTCCACTTTCACTTTCTATCGAGACAATGGGTGGTATCGCTACAAAGCTTATCGAGCGTAATACAACTATTCCTACCAAGAAGAGCCAGATCTTCTCAACAGCAGCTGATAACCAGACAGCAGTTGATATCAACGTACTTCAGGGTGAGAGACAGTTCGCAAGAGACAACAAGTCACTTGGTCAGTTCCGTCTTGATGGTATCCCTCCGGCAAGAAGAGGTATGCCTCAGATCGAAGTTACATTCGATATCGATGCTAACGGTATCGTTAACGTATCTGCTAAGGATCTTGGTACAGGTAAAGAGCAGCACATCACAATCACATCCGGCACTAATATGTCTGACGATGATATCGATAAGGCTATCAAAGAGGCTCAGGAATATGAGGCTCAGGACAAGAAGCGTAAGGAAGGCATCGATGCAAGAAACGAAGCTGATTCCTTCGTATTCCAGACAGAGCAGGCTCTTAAGGATGCAGGCGACAAGATCGATGCAACTGCTAAGTCAACTGTAGAAGCTGATCTTACAGATCTTAAAGCTACACTTGATGCTACTAAGGACAAGGAACTTACTGATGAAGAGATCGACAAGATCAAGACTCAGAAAGAAAAGCTCATGACAGATGCTCAGCAGCTCTTCTCAAAGATGTATGAGAATATGCAGCAGCAGGCTGGTCCTCAGGCTGGTCCTGGACCTGATATGGGTGGTGCAGCAGGTAGCCAGACTCAGAACAATGATGATGTAGTTGACGGAGACTACAGAGAAGTATAAGGTATATAAGGTCGGTGACTTTGTATACGATGATCAGATGATCATTATTAATGAAATTAACCCCGAGCTGCTTAAATGGCAGCTCGTGGGTATTTTGCGCTAAGGAAAGGTATTATGGCAGATCAGAAACGCGATTATTATGAAGTGCTTGGAGTAGGCAAAGGTGCCTCGGATGATGAGATCAAGAAAGCATACAGGGTACTTGCTAAGAAATATCATCCAGATATGAATCCCGGTGATGCTAATGCAGCTGAAAAGTTCAAAGAGGCTTCCGAAGCTTATGCTGTACTTTCAGATCCTGAGAAGAGACGCCAGTATGATCAGTTCGGTCATGCTGCATTTGAAGGTGGCGGAGCAGGATTTAACGGTGGCGGATTTGATTTCTCCGGCGCTGATTTTAGTGATATATTTGGCGACATATTCGGTGAATTCTTTGGCGGTGGAAGGAGTCGCGGTGCTCGTTCCGGACCTGCTAAGGGAGCTAATATACGTGCCAGCGTAAGGATTACATTTATGGAATCCATCACAGGCACAGAAAAAGAACTTACTCTTAATTTGAAAGATCCTTGCCCGACATGTAAAGGTACAGGCGCTAAGCCAGGTACTACGCCACAGATGTGTCCTAAGTGCGGTGGTAAGGGACAGGTTGTATTCACACAGCAGTCGCTTTTTGGAACCGTCCGCAATGTTCAGACATGTCCTGAGTGTGGTGGATCAGGCAAGATTATTAAAGATAAATGTGCAGACTGCGGCGGAACAGGTTATAAGACAAGCCGTAAGACCATTAAGGTTACTATCCCTGCAGGTATTGATAACGGACAGAGCGTTCGTATAAGAGAAAAGGGTGAGCCCGGTATCAACGGAGGTCCAAGAGGTGATCTTCTTGTAGAAGTGCTGGTATCAAGTCATCCTACATTCCAGAGAGAGGATTATGATATCTTCTCAGTTGTAGATATGTCATATGCAGTTGCTGCTCTGGGCGGATCTGTTGTGATCGACACTGTTGACGGCAGAGTAGTATATGATGTTAAGCCGGGTACTCAGACTGGAGCAAGAATAAGACTTAGAGGTAAGGGTGTTCCGTCACTTCGTGACAAGGACATACGAGGAGACCACTATGTAACTCTTGTTGTTAAGACTCCTGAGCGCCTTTCCAAGGAAGCCAAAGAGCTCCTTACTAAGTTTGATGAACTTACAGGTGACAGTCTTAACGAGGCAGAGAGACTTACATCGGATGGTTCTGATGACAAGGACGGCAAAGACAAAAAGAAGAAAAAAGGCTTCTGGAATAAATAAAGATAACGTTATGGGGGTGTCGCATAAAATAGCGGCACCCTCACGTTATTAATAGCTTCACGGGTTCTGTAATTGGACTCTTAAGCTGAATTCTACTTTACTGCAGGAGATGAGGCATTTGCCATGATATTTACCTGCAAGCTCCTGAATGATCTTAAGACCATAACCGTGACTTACCTTATCCTTTTTGGTCGTGGAAATAAGATTTCCGCGTATATGGCGCTGTACAAGCACAGGATTGACTACAGAAATAGTAGTAAAGTTGCGTGTTCTGACTGCCTTGACATTAATATAAGGATTTTCAATGTTTTCACAGGCTTCCAGCGCATTATCAAGAGCATTGGCAAGGATGGAGCATATATCAGGGGCAGGCATATCGGTAAGCCCTGCCAGTGATCCTTCATAGCCAAAGGTAATGCCCTTTTTGTTTGCAATCTCCATTCTGCTGGTCAGGATTATATCAGCAATATTATTGCCGCTAATAGGAACAGGAGCGGCAGGAAGGCTGGCAGTAAGATCTTTAGTATATTTTTTGATTTCATTGTAATTACCGTCTTCAGCCAGTGTTTCGATTATTGCCATATGTTTTTTGAGATCATGTCTCTTTTTCCTGATCTCATCTTCTTGCAGCTGGAGGTTCTGCATAGCGTCCAGCTGAGTCTGCAGATAGGTCATATGAATTCTTGCAAGCGTCTCATTCTCAAGACGGATTCTTTTTTCAAACAAACTGTAAATATAGAATACAATGCAGCTGACATATGCTATAGGCAGGAAAAACCTCCAGAACATATCAGCAAATCCCAAATAGTCGCTTGTTGCGAATAACATAGCACACAGCGCCAGTATCAGCATTGTAAGGCAGAACAGTATCATTGCCAGCGCGATTTCTCTTAACGTAATATGAAAGACCAGTCCTTTCTTTTGGGAAATGATGTGTATTGTCACAAGAATCAGTATGATAGTCAGGTCTGTAATGACATCAGAGAGTTTCAGTGTCAGGTAAAAGCAGGAAAATGAATCATCCACATACGGGAATACTGTCGTGAAAATATATGACGGCATTATTGAAAAAACGGTATATAAGAAAAAAGTCGGAATGGTCAAAAGAACATCTGTAAGCTTAAGTGAACTAAGTCCCAGAATAGTCAGATATACCATTGCAAGGACCATGATCATATAAAGTGATGGTATTGGGATGAAAATATTCGTTATGAATAAAACAAGAAAATAGGACGGGAAGAGCAGATACAGCCTTTTTCCTGAAATATCAAGATGCCCCCCGCAGAAGTACTGGAGGAGCAATATAAGTTCAGTGCAGGCTATAGCATTTGAAATTGCGGCAATTACATAAGGGCCAAAAAGATCAATGATATGGAGATTCATAATTAACCTCATGTCGCGAGCAAAGCGAGTGACTAATGGTTCAAATTGATGGAGCTCGCGTCATCAATTTGGGTTTGAAAGTGGAACACTTTCAAACTTAACCTCGTACTTATTCTCCTGAAATAAATGCATTGAAGGCAGATTCAAAGTCCTTGTATCTGCGCCTGCTAAGAGCCAGTGTGTTTCCATTATCAAGTGTTATGTGTGAAGAATCATACTGCGAGATTCTCTCAAGATTAACAAGAATGCTGCGGTGTATTCTGCAGAAATGCTGCCCGGAAAGTTCTTCTTCAAAATCAGTCAGGTTCTTTCTTACAGTTATAGAATCATCATCCGTATAAACAGCTGTATCCTTGTTGTTGGCTTCTATATAGAGAATATCAGCAGTGTTTAGAATCATTGATCCAAATGATGCATCGATACGAAGTAAGCGCTTTTTCTTACTGCGAATTTCTTGCCGGATGCTTTCGAGGGTGTCTGACAGAGATTTTTCATCAATAGGTTTTATCAGATATCTGAAAGCATTGACTTCGTAGCCTTTGGGAGCGGAAGAAAGGTCGCTTGTCAGATATATAATGAAGCAGGTCGAATCATAGGTACGGATCTTTTTGCCAACTTCGATTCCGTTAAATGGCTCCATGATAACATCGCAAAAGATAATATCGAATCTTTTGCCAAGTGAATAATCCTCAAGAAGCTTATTGGGATCAGTATAAGTGAAAAGCTCAAAGTTCATTTCTTTCCACAATAATTTGTATAAGCTGTCGACGAATATCTGTTCGTCATCAAGTATTGCTACCCGCATATTTAGTCCCTGTATAAGAAAAGCCTAAGATAAACAGTAATATTATAACCGTTCGCACCGGATTTTCAACCACTTACGAAAAAATAGAATATACATTGAAATATCTGCATAAAATGGATGCATAAATGTACTACAAGTATGAAAGCTGTAGAACAAGGAGGAAGAGTATGAAAGCTAACGAAGTATACACTAAGACACTGAAATTTGCATGGATAAAGCTGGGAATGGGTTTGGCTACGGTACTTTTGTCAATCATTCTGTTCGCGATAGTCATGGGGATAAGCGTGCTGATGGAAAGTGAAGAAGTTGGAATGATCGGACTTTTAATCTGGTTTGCAGGAACACTGCTTATAAGCTACATAATAAACACCTATTTTGGATATCTTGTTAAAGCAGGGCATGTTGCAGTAATCGCTGAAACCTTCAGAACCGGTCAGGTACCTGCAGATGAAGTAAACTATGGAATCAGAATGGTTAAGTCAAGATTTGCTACAAGCAACATTTATTTTGTTCTTGACAGACTTGTAAGCGGGGCTGTTAACCAGCTTCAAAGTGCAGTAGGCAAGGTGGAGAGCTTCCTTGATTTTGTTCCCGGAATGAGCATAATAGCGGGATTTGCCAAGAGCCTTATCAGAATCGGACTTGGATATGTAGATGAATGCTGCCTTGGCTACACGTTCTATAACAATCAGCAGAGTGCATTCAAAAGCGCAGCAGATGGCGTAGTTATCTATTTTCAGAACTGGAAGACACTCCTCAAGGATGCAGCCAAGGTATCTCTTATTGTGATAATCGGAACAGTAGTAGCAAGTATATTACCTGTTTATTTATTTGTATTATTGTTCAAGGCTCTTGGCTGGTTTACTTTTATAGGATTTGTTGTGGGTGTCATAGTTGGCTGCGTTGTAAGATATGCATTTATAGACAGCTATATTCTTGTAAGAATGATGAGCTCATACATGCAGGTTGCACCTACAACTGTGATATCATTTGACTTATATGGCAAGCTCAGCAGACTTTCAGGTAAGTTCAGGGAACTTTGCAAGCGTGCCGGAAACGAGATCGGTAATGCCGGTATGAATAATCCATATCCCGGCAACATGGCAGGTTGATATATACAAACATCTTCAAACTTTGCATTATCGTTTGTTGTGCGTTAAAATGGGCTGAGAAGAAGGCTTTTTTGTCAGAATTAGTCTTAATGACACGTAACAGGTTTTAGATGAGGTTTTAACGTATGAAATGGATGAGGTTTAGAATTCGCACAAATGAAGAGGCTGAAGATGTCATTATCAGCGAGATGGTTGATATAGGCCTTACAGGTGCGCAGATAGAAGATAAGGTGCCGCTTACAGCTGCAGAGAAGGAACAGATGTTCGTAGATGTTGTTCCGGAGCAGGAGGATGATGGAATCGCTTATCTTAATTTCTTTGCAGAGCTTGCAGATGATAATACTCTGACAGTTACAATACCGGACGAGGATGCCGAGGATACATCTGCATCTGATGGAACAGGTGATGTATCTTATCAGATGGAAGCTGCAGGTGGTAAGCAGGTTAAGAAGACTCCTGAGCAGCTTCAAAAAGAGATAAGGCAGATACTTGATGGAATCAGTCAGTACATGGATATAGGAGATGGCACTATCTCTGTTGATGTTACTGAAGATATAGACTGGATGAATAACTGGAAGCAGTATTTCCACAAGTTCATCGTAGATGATGTTCTTATTATTCCTTCCTGGGAAGAACCATCCAAAGAGGATCTTGAAAAGACAGACAAGATATTCCATATAGATCCTGGAACAGCATTTGGTACAGGTCTTCACGAGTCCACACAGCTTTGCATCCACCAGCTTTCAAAATATATTACACCAGGCTGCGAGGTTCTTGATGTAGGAACAGGAAGCGGAGTACTTTCAATTCTGGCTCTTATGTATGGCGCCGGCCACTGCGTAGGAACAGACCTTGATAAGGGTGCAATTCCTGCTATAGCAGAAAACCTTGAAGCTAACGGATATACAGATAAGGACCTTAAGCTTATCATCGGCAATATCATTGATGATAAGAAGGTACAGGATGAGGTCGGATACGAAAAGTATGATGTTGTTCTTGCTAATATCCTTCCTGTAGTTCTGGTACCGCTTGCTCCTGTAATAGGTCAGTTCATGAAGAAGGGTGCAGTATTTATCACATCCGGTATCATGAATGAAAAAGGAGAAGAGGTTGCAGCTGCCCACAGAGCAGCAGGCTTTACAGATATTGAGATGATACACCAGGGAGACTGGGTATCTGTTACATCCAGAAAAGCATAAATGACAGTTTTTACATGGCCATACTTCATTTAAGGTATGGCCTTTTTAGTGTTAAGATATATCATGAGATGAAAATTGGCCTTTGAAAAGAAGGGTGAAAATGGCATTAGGTGATTCGTTATTGCTATAATGATGTATTATAGAACTGTAATTATTCATGATTTTTTTGGGAAAAAATTAAGGAAAGACAAACTATGTATCATTTTTTTGTAGACAAGGAACAGATAGACGAAGTCGATAAGACTCTTATGATAGAAGGCGATGACTACAATCATATAGTCAATGTCCTTAGAATGAAGATTGGTGAGGAGATTTCTGTCAGTACCAGAGATGGTGATGGCAAGGAATACCGCTATGGAATAGAAGAGATCGAAGACGGATGTGTTATCTGTAAGCTTCGCTTTGTCAAAGAGGACGATATAGAGCTTCCGTCCAAGATATATCTGTTCCAGGGACTTCCCAAGGCTGACAAGATGGAGCTTATCGTTCAGAAGGCAGTTGAGCTTGGCGTATATGAGATCATTCCTGTTTCTATGAAAAGATGTATCGTTAAGCTTGATGAAAAGAAGGCAAAATCTAAAGTTGCCCGCTGGCAGGGAATCGCAGAAGCTGCTGCTAAGCAAAGTAAGAGAAGCATTATCCCAAGTGTACATGCACCCATGACATATGGCGAAGCTATCCAGATGGCACAAGGCATGGATGTAAAGCTTGTTCCTTATGAACTTGCCAAGGGAATGGATGAAACTAGAAATCTTATTTCTTCTATTAAGCCTGGCCAGAGCGTGGCAATTTTTATAGGGCCTGAGGGCGGTTTTGACGACGTGGAGATAGACAAGGCTCTTGCGGCAGATATGAAGCCTATTACAATGGGCAGAAGGATCCTTCGTACAGAAACAGCCGGATTTACTATTTTAGCCTGGCTTGGGTACATGCTTGAGGGCATGGGAGAGTAATCTTTCTTTATAATGATTTAATTATGGCAGTCTTTACTTTTTGAATTATATTGGTTATACTCTCGAAGGTAATTAATTTAGAATATTGCGATAATTTTTGGAACTGGAGCATTAAATAAAATGGAGTGTTATCTTGATAACTCCGCAACAACACGTGCATTTGACGATGTAGCACAGCTTGTTGCAGATACAATGACAAAAGAGTACGGTAATCCGTCAAGTATGCATCACTACGGCAAGGTTGCCGAGGATATAGTTAAAAAGGCTAAAAAGCAGATAGCAGCAACGCTTCACTGCAATGAGAAAGAGATTCTTTTCACATCAGGTGGAACAGAATCTGACAACATGGCACTTATTGGAACTGCAAGATCCAGAGAAAAAGAGGTTGGAAGACATCTTATTACATCTTCCATTGAGCATCCTGCAATCCTTGAAACCATGAAATATCTTGAAAAGCAGGGCTTTGAAGTTACATATCTTCCTGTTGATAAGAATGGTCAGGTGAGTGTAGAGGATCTGAAAAATGCTATAAGACCCGACACTATCCTTGTAAGTATCATGCTTGTTAATAACGAGATCGGTGCTCTTATGCCAATAGAGGAATGCGGCAAGGTTATAAAGCAGGTTAATCCTAAGACATATTTTCATGTTGATGCAGTGCAGGGCTATGGTAAGTTCCACATAAATCCTTCAAAAATGGGAATTGATCTTATGTCTGTGAGCGGTCACAAGATACATGGACCGAAGGGCACAGGCTTTTTATATGTCAAAAACGGCGTAAGGATCGTTCCGATAAATTATGGCGGAGGCCAGCAGCAAGGTATGCGTTCAGGAACAGAGAATGTTCCGGGAATCGCAGGACTTGGAAGAGCTGCTGAAGAAATATATGAAAACCTTGACAGTCATGTTGAGACTATGCGCGAGCTTAAGAGCTATTTTATAAAGGCTGTATGTGATAAGCTTCCTGATGTCAGTGTAAATGGTAAGACAGACAGTGACTGCGCTCCGCATATAATCAGTCTTAGCATTAAAGGAGTTAGAGCAGAGGTTTTACTTCATGCGCTTGAAGATAAGGATATATATGTTTCTGCAGGAAGTGCATGCTCTACTAATCGTCCGCATGTAAGCGACACACTTAAGTCTATTGGACTTGATAAAGAGCTTCTTGATTCAACTCTTCGTTTTAGCATGTCTGTATTTACAACTAAGGAAGAGATAGATCATACAGTAGAGGCACTTGAGTCAGTTGTTCCGATGCTTAGAAGATATTCACGTCAGTAAAAAGATATATAGACAGGATATCAAGATTTACTATTTATAGTTATAATCAGATAATTACGATCATTGATAAATTCAATCACATGGATAACAGAAAGAGGTTAAGATGCAGTATCACGCATTTATATTGAAGTATGCCGAAATCGGCTTGAAAGGTAAAAACCGTTACGTGTTCGAAGATGCTCTTATGCGTCAGATTAAGCGCGTACTTGAAAAGTGCTCAGGAGAATTTGAAGTTACAAGGACTGCAGGACGTATTTATGTTGAAGCTGAAAAATATGACTTTGATGAGACGGTAAAGGCTCTTCAGACTGTATTTGGTCTTACAGGAATCTGTCCGGCAGTAACTGTGGCAAGAGATGAAGATGGCAAGCTCCCCACACCGGAGAAACTTGCTGAACTTGTTTCAGGCTTTATGGGCGACGTATATCCTGATAAGCACAAATCTTTTAAAGTTCAGGTTCGTAGAGTTGATAAATCTTATCCTCTTGATTCAATGGAACTTGCAAGAGACCTTGGCGCAGCTATACTTGAATCTCATCCTGATTTTACTGTTGATGTACATAACCCTGATATTCTTCTTCATGTAGAGCTTAGAGAGAAGATCAACATGTATTCAGAAGTTATCCCGGGGCCTGGTGGAATGCCACTTGGTACAGCAGGAAGGGCTATGCTCCTTCTTTCTGGCGGAATCGACAGCCCTGTTGCAGGATATATGATCGCTAAAAGGGGTGTAGAGATCGAAGCTGTATATTTCAACGCTCCGCCATACACATCAGAAAGAGCTAAGCAGAAGGTTGAAGACCTTGCAAGAGTCATTGCCAAGTATACAGGCAAGGTTAAGCTTCATGTTATCAACTTTACTGAGATACAGATGTATATTTATGATAAATGTCCTCACGATGAGCTTACTATCATCATGAGAAGATATATGATGCGTATTGCAGAGATGCTTGCCAAGAAGTCAGATTGTATGGGCCTTATAACAGGAGAGTCCATAGGCCAGGTTGCTTCACAGACAATGCAGTCACTTCTTTGCACAAATGCTGTTGTAGAGTCTATGCCAGTTTACAGACCGGTTATTGCATTTGATAAGCAGGATATAGTAGACATCTCTCTTAAGATCGATGCTTATGAGACTTCAATCCAGCCTTATGAAGACTGCTGCACAATATTTGTAGCAAAGCACCCTGTTACAAAGCCAAGACTTGATATTATCGAAGACCACGAAGGTAATCTCCGCGATAAGATCGATGACATGGTGAAAAAAGCTATTGATACAGATGAGATTATAGAGATCACAGCATAATGTAAAAAGGCTCTGGAGTAAATCCAGAGCCCCTGAACTAACCATTTAAAAATTGTAAAGCCGTCAGGCTTTACATTCACCCACACAATATCTGCGCATTGATACTCAGATCATGTAAGGCTTTAAAACGTTGAGAACTTCTTCAACGCCGTCTTCTGCATGGATATTCAGATCGATCGGTTTAGACAGATCGAGTGAGAAGATGCCCATGATTGACTTTGCATCGATAACATATCTGCCGGAAACAAGATCAAAATCATAATCATATTTTGTGATCTCATTAACGAATGATTTTACCTTATCGATAGAATTAAGTGAAATTTTAACTGTCTTCATTGCGCAAATACCTCCTTCTTTTCTTAATGATAAACGAGAGGATAGGATTAGTCAACGTCAAAACACCGAAAAAAAAGGAGTTAGTTAGTGAAAAGTGTTGCACTTCACAACCTTGGATGCAAGGTTAATAGCTATGAGCTGGATGTAATTGAACAAGACCTTAAGGAAGCAGGCTATGAGATCAGGCCTTTTGATCAGCCTGCAGATATCTATATCATTAATACATGTACTGTTACTAACATTGCTGACAGGAAAAGCAGACAGATGATACACCGCGCCAAGAAAGAGAACCCGGGCGCTTTGGTAGTTGCAGTAGGATGCTATGTCGAGACCAATGAAGATAAGGTCAAGATGGATGAATGTATAGACATTGCAATTGGTAATAATAAAAAAAATCAGGTTGTAAGTATACTAAAAAAATACCTTGAAAATAATGAAAATTCATTAGATCAAAATGACACTGATATAGTAGTTTCCAAAAAACATAAAGATGTTTCTATGGAAATGGATCCATCAATTAAAGTCGGAAGCAAGGAAAAGACTGAATACGAAGAGATGAAGCTTGAGCATGCACCTGAGCATACAAGAGCATATATCAAGATTCAGGATGGCTGCAATCAGTTCTGTTCATACTGTCTTATTCCTTTTGCCAGAGGAAGGATAAGATCAAGGCAGCAGAAGGATGTAGTATCAGAGATACTGGGACTTGCAGCACTCGGAGTTAAAGAGGTTGTAATAACAGGAATCCATATAAGTTCATATGGCCTTGACAGAGAAGGTTCAGAGCTTTTAGATCTTTTGAAAAAAATACATGCTATTAAAGGCATAGAGAGAATAAGACTTAGCTCTCTTGAGCCGAGGATCATAACCCCTGAGATGGCTAAGGCAATGGCATCTATGCCAAAACTGTGTCCGCATTTCCATCTATCACTCCAGTCGGGTTGTGAGAATACTCTTAAGAGGATGAACAGACATTATACTGCGCAGGAATACTACGATGGAGTAAAGCTCCTTAGAGAGGTTTATGACAGACCTGCGATCACAACAGATGTAATAGTAGGATTCCCGGGTGAAACCGAAGAAGAGTTCGAGGAGTGCCGTGCATTTTGTGAGAAGGTCAATTTCTACGAGATGCATGTATTCAAGTATTCAATTCGTAAAGGTACTGTTGCTGAGAAAATGCCTGATCAGTTAACAGATCGCCAGAAGTCAGAAAGAAGTGATGTGCTTCTAGATATGACAGCGGCACAGTCAAGAAAGTACAGAGAAAGCTTCATAGGAGAAAAGGTAAAAGTTCTGTGGGAAGATGTTCAGGACATTGGTGGCAAGTTATATATAACAGGCCATACAGAAAGATATGTAAGGCTTGCCATGGAGATAGGTGATAAGGATAAAGAGAAAGAATTATCTGGAACTTTTGCAGAAGGAATCTGTACGGGCTTTTTGACAGATGATATCATGCTCATGGCATAATCATAAGAAAACGTAGTAGATATGCCGTTTTGCTAAGAGCGGTATATGGTGACGATGATAGCGTAAGTTGCATAGAAAACGGCATTAGGTTAAAATAATATTATCTATACGGTTTTTGCGCACACAACTAGTGCAGAAAGGATGCTTATGGCACAGGATCTTGGACATACACAATTTTTCAAAGTTGAGACACCTCAGGAAACTGCAGTTGGTAAGATACTGGAAGTTGTTTATGAAGCTATGGTCGAAAAGGGATATAATCCGGTCAATCAGATAGTGGGATATATCATGTCCGGTGATCCAACATATATAACCAGCCACAACGGCGCCAGAAGCTTGATCAGCAAAGTAGAGCGTGATGAGCTTGTTGAGGAAATGCTGACTCAGTATATTCACAACAATAACTGGGATCAGAAAAAGTAATTATCAGGAAGGATTAATTAAGCAGTATGAGATATATGGGACTTGACTATGGGTCGCGTACCGTTGGTGTAGCCATCAGCGATATGCTGCTGTGTACTGCACAGCCCAAAGAAATAATACGTCGAAAGGAAGAGAATAAGCTTAGGAAGACCCTTGCACGTATTGAGGAACTCATAGTAGAATATGGCGTCACAGAAATCGTACTGGGACTTCCTGTTAACATGGATACAACAGTAGGTGAACGTGCGCAGATGGCTCTTTTGTTCAAGGAGAAGCTTGAAAGAAGAACCGGCCTCCCTGTTCATATGCTTGACGAAAGACTTACAACCGTAGAAGCGGATGAGATCATGGATGAACTGGGTATAAGAGGACGTGATCGCAAGGATCATGTTGATATGATCGCTGCCGAACTTATACTTCAGGATTATCTGGATAATGTGGTTAATAAAACTCAGAGTGATAAAAACTGAGAGGTATTGCTTTAATAATAGATAAATGGAAAAGAATAATTATGGAAAAGATCACACTTAACATTGATGGCGAAGGATCACATGATTATTATGCACTTGAGCAGACAGTTGTGGCTGGTAAAACATACCTTCTTGTAACTGATTCTGAAGAAGGTGATGGAGAAGCTCTTATTCTTCGTGATGATTCTGATAACGAAGATGCTGATGCTCTTTATACTATAGTGGACAGTGATCAGGAACTTCGTGCTGTAGGACAGATTTTTGTAAAATTACTTGATGAAGATGGTATAGAACTCGATTTATGATCTTGTGCTTACTTTTATTCATATATAAAGGAGAGGACGACTGACAATGGGAGATCATAAAAATGTGAACCAGGAATCATTCAAGGGCATGTTGCGCGAGAAAGGACTCAAGGTCACGAATCAGCGCATTTATGTACTTGAAGCTCTGCAGGCGTCCAGGAAACAGCATCTTACTGCTGAAGAAATTTATAACAAGGTGAAAGCAGACCATCCGGAGATTGGATTGGCAACTGTTTACAGAACAATACAGGTACTCAGGGAGTTACATCTTATCGATCGAATCAATTTTGATGATGGAAGTGAGAGGTATGAGATCTCGGATCAAAAAAGATCCAAAGGACACCATCACCACCATCATCACCTGATCTGTGTCAAATGTGGCAAAGTCTTTGAATTTAAGGATGATATGATGGAAGGGCTGGAAGCCTCCATTGCCAAAAAGACCGGTTTTCAGGTTATCGATCATGAGGTCAAACTCTACGGTTACTGTAAAGAATGTGGAGGAAACACTGATTGAAGAAACAAAAAAATACAGATAATGCCTCGAAGCTGCAGATCATCCCTTTGGGAGGTTTGGAGCAAATTGGTATGAACATTACTGCCTTCCGTTATGAAGACAGTATTATTGTTGTGGATTGTGGTCTGTCATTCCCTGACGATGATATGCTGGGAATTGACCTGGTAATCCCTGATGTGACCTATCTTCTTGATAATATTGATAAGGTCAAGGGTTTTGTTATAACCCACGGTCATGAAGACCATATTGGAGCACTTCCGTATATTCTTAAAGAGGTTAATGCTCCTGTATACGCTACAAGACTTACGATGGGTCTTATCGAACATAAGCTTGAAGAGCACGGACTTATGCGTAACACACGCCGTAAGGTTGTTAAGTTCGGCCAGTTCATAAACCTTGGAGATTTCAGGGTTGAGTTCATCA
>JAEEGF011364866.1_pt1 | contig 22718 bp, 17 predicted proteins | sample 9134171 | NCBI WGS metagenome assembly JAEEGF01 (sample SAMN16246542, study PRJNA631951) | gut metagenome | biome: gut microbiome; feature: rumen; material: AP-attached | host: Bos | place: Iran: Karaj | collected 2018-10
TCCGCAAGACGGTTCTTTCACTTACGGATGTTATTAAAAGCGGGACAGCAGACTACCTTACGCGCAAAGATCTGAAAACGCTTTCACTCATGGACCGCGCACAGGCAGTTGTTTCGATACATTCTCCGCGCAGTGGTGAAGACTACGTGGAGGCCCGACACAGGCTCGCATTTGATGAGCTCATCGGATTTGCGTACGAGATCAAGACCTTAAGGGACGATGAAAAGCTCGAGGCACCCATATGCGGTGACAGGGAGATCGGTATCTGCAACGAGTTCCTGAAGTCGCTGCCTTTTGAGCCTACCAAGGCACAGAAGTACGCCATAAACGATGTCATGACGGACATCACAAAGGACCTCTTTTCAACCAGACTGGTTCAGGGTGACGTCGGATGCGGTAAGACACTTGTCGCCATGTACGCGCTGCTTGCATGCGCACTCGCCGGTAAGAATGCGTGCTGCCTCGCGCCGACCAGGGTACTTGCCATGCAGCACTACAGGGATATGAAGGAAGCTTTTGCACCATATGGAGTAGAAGTGCTGCTTTACGTAGGTGGACTTTCCAAAAAAGAAAGAGAAAGGATCACAGAACTGGCAGGAGTTGATCATCTGAACTTTGATATCTTTAGTTGTTCGACAGAAAATGAAGACGGTCAGGCTGTACTGTTTGGAAATAAAGATACAGGTCGTAATGAAAAGAAAAAAGGATGCGTGATCGTTGGCACACATGCGGTCCTCAGGGACGGTACGAATCTCGGTGACCCTGCCGTTGTTGTGATCGATGAGCAGCACCGCTTCGGTGTCAAGCAGAGAGAGTACTTCATGCGAAAGGCAGTCAGGCCTTACACGCTCGTCATGAGTGCGACTCCGATCCCGAGGTCTCTTGCGATGGTTATGTACGGCGACAGAAACGTGTCTATTATTGACGAGATGCCCGCCGGAAGGCTGAAGATCAAGAACTGCGTCGTGGGACCCGAAAAGCGCGGTACTTCCTACGACTTTATCGCCGCACGTGTAGCGGAGGGCAGGCAGGCCTACGTTATATGTCCCATGATCGAAGAGATCGAGGAGCTTGACGCGTCGAATGTTACTGATTATGCGCAGGCTCTCTCAGAAGAGTTTAAGGATAAGGGTATCACTGTCGGCTGCCTGCACGGCAGGATGAAGGCTCAGGAAAAGGACGAGGTGCTCGACGCTTTTTACAGGGGCGAAACGGATGTGCTTGTTTCGACAACCGTTGTCGAGGTCGGAGTCAATGTCCCGAACGCGACCGTTATGATGATCGAGAATGCCGAAAGGTTCGGACTCGCTCAGCTCCATCAGCTCCGTGGCCGAATCGCCAGAAGCACACATCAGGGCTATTGTATATTCATAAAAAACGCTTCGAGCGAACTTATAGACAAGCGACTTGATATACTCGTCGAGTACAACGACGGTATGCTCGTCGCGCAGAAGGATCTTGAACTGCGAGGTCCCGGGGACATGTTCGGTGTCAAGCAGAGCGGAGAGGTATCGTTCGGCCTCGCGGACATTACGACAGATTCTCAGATCCTTAAAGACGCGATGGACTTTTTAGATTCTATGGATCAAAAGTCGCTCGACGCCATGCTCGAGAGAGGGCGCGGGATCATAGAGGTGAGATCCGAGGCAGATGTCTTATAAAACACCGCATCTGTTAATTCTTTGGATTCTGTGATATAATAATCATTTGAGTAAAAGAAGACACAAAATGCCGGTGTTATCATTACCCGGCAGACTTAAGTAATTCGGTTTTATATGTCTTAACATTATTATGACCGAGGATCACTGTAACGAGCTGATTCCGTGCAAGGAATCGATTCGTATAATATCGGAACGGAGGACAGAGCGGTATGCCTCATACATACACAAGAGCACAGCTTGACGGTATAGCCCGGGAAAACTACGGACTGCTTATTTCGTACTGCAATATTCTCGAGTCCGAAGGTTACTGGGAGACTCCCGGCAACATCCTCAGGCAGTCCATCCGTTCGATCCTCGACATGTACGTGCAGACCGTGCTCATACGCTTCGCGATCTACTGTAAGAAGCTCGGCCCTGAGGAAAGGCGCTTTATCGCGGAGATCACGGACACTAATGTATATGAGATCTCACCGAACGATGAAGTCTGTGACCGGGTGCTTGAGGAGGTCGGACGTTTCTATGATTCGCCGCCCATCCTTCTGCAGCTCTGTGGTCTCAGGGACAACAGCTGCGGTTCGGGGCTGATCGGACTGTTCTTTGATGCACTTCTTAACATAGAGCTTTCCATGGCTTTTATCGATACTGTTAAAACAGGCTTTGTTGCCTCATTCATACATGATTATTTTGTAAAGGTCGAGGCGTTTCTCGGATGCTCCTCTAACTACAGTGCCATTGTCAACGAGCGTTACATCTTTAAGAAGCTCTGCGACGACTCGCTCGAGAAGAGCGCCGCTCACCTTAAGGAAGCGGGCGAGAGCTTTGAGACCTACGTGAACACGTACATATATTCCGGGACGGCCAAGCCTCTCGAGGCAAGGGCTGTCGTAGCATCTGCACCCGTGGAGGAAGAAGAGGAGGAAGAGCTTGTTCAGGCAGCTCCTGAGCCCGTTCATGAAGAGAAGAAACAGGAGACCGCTCTTGACAAGCTGCTTGAAGAACTGGGCAGTCTTGTGGGGCTTGCTTCCGTAAAAGAAGAGGTAGGCTCTCTCATTAACCTCATCAAGGTCAGAAACATGCGTAAAGAGCGCGGTCTTCCGCTTATGGACATGAGCTTCCACATGGTATTCATGGGCAATCCCGGAACAGGCAAGACCACAGTGGCGAGACTTATCTCGAAGATCTACAAAGAACTCGGACTTCTTTCGAAGGGAACGCTTGTCGAGACGGACCGCTCGGGACTTGTTGCCGGGTATGTGGGTCAGACGGCACTCAAGGTTCAGGATGTGGTGCACAAGGCGATCGGCGGAGTGCTCTTTATAGATGAGGCATACTCGCTTGCGTCTGACACGCAGAACGATTTCGGCGATGAGGCTATCGAGACGCTCGTTAAGCTCATGGAGGACCACCGTGACAATCTGGTCGTCATCGTGGCCGGATATACAGATGACATGAAGAAGTTCCTCAAGAGGAATCAGGGTCTTGTGTCGCGTTTTAACAAGTACTTCTGCTTCGATGATTATAACAACGAGGAGCTTATCTCCATCCTGATCTCCATGGCCAAGGGAGCGGGTTACGAGATCTCCGAAGGCGCAAGGAACAAGGCGGCCGGACTCATTGCTTCCATGGATGAGAACGAACGCTACAAGTTCGGTAACGCACGAGGCATCCGCAACATGTTTGAACGCATGGTTGCGGCTCAGGCCAACCGAGTCTGCATGATCGGGGAGCCGAGCGTGGAAGAGCTCTGCGAGATCCTTGATGAGGATGTCAATTAAAGAAATAAATTGGTTTTGAGAGGGGAAACAAAATGTTAGCGGTTTTTTTTATCGCTCTTAGTATACTCACGGGATACGTCATTTCCACGGCGATACTTCCGCTCGGGAAGTCCGTGACGGACTGTTTTAAAGGGGGATCCACAGGGCTTTCGCAGCTCTTCTTCAGGCTCCCGCTGTGGTATGTCACGGGAACTATCGTCCTTACATGGATGACTTACATACTTGCCTGCGTATTTTCGGATCAGAAGAACCCGCTTTTCCTTGCCAACACTATCTGTATGGCAGTCGCATTCGCAACTGTCGTGTTCGGGTTCATCATACTATTCAGAAAGAAGAAGATCCCTTTCTTAAGTGAGTTCGGTAAGCTCTCGCACAACGAGATCATCGCTATCGTTCTGATCGCTTCCGTTATCGGCTACCTGCTTTACCTGACCTTCCACGTAAGGGACGGTCAGCTTTACACGGGAGGCAGCGTTTTCAGTGACTTCACGCCCCATCTTTCGATGATCAGGTCGTTCTCGAAGATGAACAACTTCCCTACAACCTACACAGTTGTAGCGGGAGACGACGTGAGGTACCATTTCCTTTTCGAATTCTTATGCGGCAATCTTGAGTACCTCGGCATGAGGATCGATGTTGCGTTCAATCTTTCAAGCGCGCTGAGCCTGCTTTCGATGTTCGGGCTGCTTTACACGTTTGCTGTCAGGGTTACGGGCAGGAAGCTCGCCGGCGGTCTGACCGTGCTCTTCGCGGCTTTCAGAAGCTCATGGTCGTTTTTCTCGTTCCTCGGCGGCTTCAAGGATTATTCCTCGATGCTCACAGGGATCGCAGAGAACGATGAATTTGTCGGCCTCACGGCCAATGAGGACTGGGGACTCTGGAATCTCAATGTGTATCTCAACCAGCGTCATTTCGCCTTCTCGATCTGTGTGATGCTGATCGCAATCATATTATTCATGCCGGCGCTTCAGGAGACTTTCGAGGAGATGAAAGGCAAGTGGTCGGTGAAGAGCTTTTTTACTGTCGATCTTTTCTCGAAGAAGGGCTTTGCTGCAGGGGACATCGCGTCCCCGATCTTCGCGGGGCTTCTGCTCGGCGCTTCCGCTTTCTTCAACGGAGCCGTGCTCGTCGGCACCTTTGTGATACTGTTTGTGATGGCGGTTGTCTCGATGCGCAGGTTTGAGTACCTTATATGCGCAGTGATCGCTCTCGGGCTTTCGCTCATTCAGAGCTCCGTCTTTGTAAAGGGTTCGGTCGTTTCGACTTCTGTCAGGGTCGGGTTCCTTAGCGGATCAACCACCGTATTCGGGATGGGAGAATACCTGTTTTTGCTGCTCGGCGTACTTCCGTTCGTACTTATCGGCGCCTTTATCAAGGGCGATTCCTGCGCAAGGTGGATGATGATCGCTGCCGGGTGCCTCGTAGCACTTTCGTTCTTTGTTTCGCTCACGCCCGATATCGCCGTGAACCACAAGTACATCATGCTTGCAGTTATGGTACTCGACGTTTATGCTGCACAATTTATCGCAGGCCTCTTTAGTGACAGTCGCGCACTTGTCAGGATAACGGCATTCCTGACCTGTGTGTTTATGACCGCAACGGGTCTTTACGACTTTGCGACGATCCTCAAGCGTAATACAGAGGACAGGGCGATCGTCACCGATATGAGCAACAAGATCATGACATTCATAAATGAGAACTGTGACAGTTCGGACACGTTCCTTACCGCGAACTACTTCCTCAACGGGTCTGAAGGCAGCTACGTGATCCTCTCGGGCGCTTCAATGTACCTTGCATGGCAATACTACGGCTGGTCGGCCGGCTACGACACCTCGACGCGGGACAAGGTCGTTGCGAACATCTATGACGCTCAGGATCCGGAGCTTTTGCGGCAGATGGTCAATGCCACCGGGATCGATTATATCGTTGTGTCGGCCGCGAACCGCGAGAGCGATGAATACGAGCTCAACGAGGAGATGATACAGAGCGTTTATCCCGTAGCGTTCTCGATGGGTGAAGGCGAAGAACGTTTCACTATTTATAAAACAAAAGACGTTAATTGACTGAGTACGGATCAACCTGCCACACCTATTTTCCCGAAAACGCTTCGCCTAAATTGTTTTCGGAAAAACAGGTGGTCGCGGTTGATCCTATATACAGAATACAGTTTGATTGAATCCGAACGTCATTATAGTAAATGATAATCGAATTTGGACACGTAATTGAACTATAGTACTCCAGGCTACACCGGGCCGATATACTTTCTGAAAACAATTCAAGCGTCACCGTTTTCAGAAAGTATATCGCAGCAGGTGGAGCCGGGGTGGAAAATATAAAGGAAAAACTATGGAAAAGGTATTCGCCATAATCCCTGCGTATAACGAGCAGGATAATATCAGGGATGTTATTAACGCTTGGTATGACGTGATCACCGCTACGAGTCCGGATAGCCGCCTCGTAGTTATTGATGACGGCAGCAAGGATGACACGTTCCGTATCATGCAGGAAGAAGCGGCAGAGAAGCCCGCGCTTATCGCCCTCCACAAGGAGAATTCCGGACACGGAGCGACTGTGCTCTACGGCTATAAGTACGCGCTCGAAAACGGTGCCGACTTCGTATTCCAGACAGATTCGGACGGGCAGACACTTCCTTCCGAATTCGGCATGTTCTACAGGAGACGCCATGAGTACCCGTTCATCATAGGACTGAGGAAGGACAGAAAGGACGGATTCTTCAGGATCCTGACAAACAGAGTGCTGAGGCTTGTGGTACGAACAGTCTTCAAGATCGACCTTAAGGACATCAACACGCCCTACAGACTCATGGAGAGGTCGCTTCTTGAGGACTGCTTAAGGTACATTCCGGAGGACTTCAACCTTTCGAACGTGATACTCACGGTAGTTGCTGCGAGGAGAGGTTACAGAGGTCTTTATATACCTGTTACTTTCAGGAACAGACAGGGCGGAAAGAACTCGATAAACATCAAAAAGATCTTTAAAATCGGGGCAAGGGCGATTAAGGATTTCTACAGTATCAACAGATCCTTAGAGTAAGCCTGCAGAGCCGGCTCCTTTAAAAGCCGGTATGACCGGACTTTGTGCACAATTATTCGGGTAACCGAGAAGTAATAAGCTTGTAAGGGGAACTTTGCATAATGCAGAAGATGTTTGAAACAGATCTGTTTAAATACGGCTTCCTCGGGATGCTGTATGTGGCTGCCATTTGTATAGCGGCAGTCCTTTTTGGCAGTGATTTCGCACAGGTCATGGGGTGGCTGCTTACGCTCGTCGCCGCAGGCATCATCTTTTTCCCTGTCTCGTTCCTCGTGTTCCGCAGGTTCCGTGATTGCGGGATCCTCTTCTCGATAACTCTCGGAGTCGCTTTTCTGAGCTGGCTCTCATGGCTGTTCTCTTCGATCGGATTTATCCCCTTTAATGCATGGGGCAGCGTGATCGTCTGGCTGCTGTGCGCTCTTATTAGTATTGCTTTCCTTGTTTCGGTAAAGCGCGTCAAAGGCTCTGTCATCCCCAAGGATTTCGACTTCAAAGAAAAGATCGTCCCCATGCTCATCACGGGACTGGTCTTTTTAGTGACTTTTATCGCCTGGAACTACATCCGTGGGTTCAAACCTCAGGCGCTCGGCTCGACGGAGAGCATCATGGACTACGCGTACATGAAGGCCCTCGACCGTTCGAACTATATGCCCGCGATCGATATGTGGATGTCAGGCAAGAGCCTTAACTACTACTACATAGGCCAGTACATCGCGACATTTCTTTCAAAGGTCTCGGGTGTGGGTGTCGACTACGGCTACAACTTCATGCTCATGACTGAGGCGTCGCTTGCACTCGCAATTCCTTACAGTCTTGTTTCGACTGTATTTTCGGCGTTCACTGCTTCGAAAGGTATCCTCCGCAAGGCATCGTCGCATGCGGCAGGCCTGATCTCCGGAATCGCCGTCAGCTTAAGCGGCAACTTCCATTACCTTATATTTTACTATGTTGTTCCGCCTCTTCGTGACATGCTCGGCGTAACGAACATGGCGGCTGCGGACGGCCTCAGCCTTCCGACTTATTTCTTCCCCAATTCGACCAGATACATCGGCTATATGCCGAACACTACGGACAAGACGATCCACGAGTTTCCGGCATATTCGTTTGTGCTCGGCGACCTGCACGCGCATGTCATAAACATTATGTTTGTACTGTGTGTGGTAGGAGTGTTATACGCATATGTGATAAACCGTAAGGACCGCATCAGACTCGCGGCTGCGGGCTCGATTGGGCCTGTCGATAAGAAACGTCCCGACACGCTTTTCGGGATCGAGCATTTCTTTGCGAAGGTTTTTGATCCCTGTGTTGTTGTGACGGCGTTCTTTATAGGGCTCTTTCATACCACGAATTACTGGGATTACCCGATCTACTTTGTGGTAGCGGGTGCCGTTATACTGTATGTCAATTTTGTTACCGAGGGTGCACGCTATACCGGAGCGGTGCTCACCGTCTTCCATGCGGCGATCGTCATCATCATCTCGAAGCTTGTGTGCCTGCCCTTTACACTTTCGTTCGATCAGATCTCGTCTGACATAGCGGCCGTTACACAGAGGACGCCGCTTTACCAGTTCCTTGTGCTGTGGGGCTTCCCGTTCCTTGTCGCGATAGTCTTTATCGTTATGGTGGTAAGAAACTTCCTCGCAGAGGACAAGAAGCGGCGCGGGATAACACCCAAAGCAAAGGACATCTCCGTATCGGATATCATCACTCCCGAAGCAGCCGTGACGGGACACGTTGCGGAAGGCACCCCGGCAGGAAATGGCGTGAAAAAGAAGAGACCGTGGTTTACAAGATTTCTCTATGGGGTTGATCCCGGTGATGTCTTCGTAGTGATCCTTGTTTGCTGCGCGATGGGACTCTGCTTTATTCCGGAGCTTATATACGTAAAGGACATCTACTCCGGCGACTACAAGAGAGCGAACACGATGTTCAAGCTCACGTATCAGGCGTACATACTTTTCGGTGTGTCACTCGGGTACATCATCGCAAGGCTCTTGATCTTCGGAAAGAAGAAGGCGCGGGTGTTCGGGGCGATCAGCCTTTGTCTGGTGCTTCTGTGCGCGGGCTACACAAAGCTCGCTGTCGACACATGGTATCTGACCGCTGACAGGACGTTTACGACTGTTTCGTCAACCGATTTCCTTGAGGACAAAACGAACGGAGAGTACGAAGCGATCCTTTATCTCGACAAGAACGTGAAGGGCAGACCGGTCATCATGGAAGCCGACGGAGACAGTTACACCAACGCCTGCCGCTTCTCTGCATGGACGGGACTTCCGACTGTCCTCGGGTGGAACACTCACGAGTGGCTGTGGAGATCTTCGGGCGACACCGGGTATCCCGCTGTCCTGACGGAGCGCAAGAATGATATTCGGAGCTTTTATACGACGTCCGACAGATCCGAGATGCAAAGGATAATTGATAAGTATGACATCTCTTATATCATTGTCGGGACGGAGGAGCGTAGCCGCTTCGGAGGTGAGCTGCAGGAGGACCTCCTCAAAGAGCTTGGAGAGGTATTCTTCCAAAATGATACTGTTACTATTGTAAAGGTCAGTTGAATTCTTTTGTAAATCTGACAAAGCGTGGCGGTCTATATAAATTCGAAACCGACTATGTAGGCGCCGTGTCGGTTCACGAAGCGGCTATACGCCATCGTGAGCGAGGCAAGGATGCCGAGCTAGGGAGACACTGAGGCACGGAGGCCGAATGTCGACCGGTACGAAAGCCGTTATGGATTTATATGCTGCTTCGCATGAACCGTCGGCGACGGAATCCGGAGCGTTTCGAAATTATATAGACTGTCACGCTTTTAAAGTAACATATAATTTACTTCATTTGACATTAAATACCCAGATAGTTATAATTTATTAGATGCATTACAGAAAGGCACGTTTATGAGAGTAATATCCGGCAGTGCGAATCGCCACCGCCTCGTCACCCCGAAAGGACTGAAGGTCCGTCCTACCACAGACAGGATCAAGGAGACACTTTTTAACATCCTTGCACCCCGTATCGCGGACATCAGGATGCTCGATCTGTTCGCGGGCAGCGGAGGGATCGGGATAGAGGCTTTGAGCCGTGGTGCGGCGAGCTGCGTGTTTGTTGATAACGACCGTGATTCGATGCGGTGCATTAAGGAGAATCTCGAATCGTGCAGGCTGGCCGACAGAGCGCAGACCGTGTTCTCGGATGCGACGAGAGCAGTGAGCGGTCTGAAGGCACAGGGCAGGAAATTTGATATCATTTTTATGGATCCGCCTTACGGCAGGGAACTCGAAAAAGAGGTCCTCTGTGCTATGAAGGACGACTTGCTCGCCGAAGACGGTCTGATCATCGTCGAGGCCGAGGCAGATACAGACTTCGGGTATCTCGAAGAGCTCGGGCTCACGGCCGTGAGAGTCAAGGAGTACGGATCCAATAAGCATATATTCATTGAGAGGAAGGGTTAAAGAAAGCATGAAGATCGGACTTTATCCCGGAACATTCGATCCCGTGACGCTCGGCCACAGGGATGTCATCATCAGGGCGTCAAGCCTTGTGGATAAGCTCGTTATCGGGGTCCTGAACAATTCGGCCAAGAATCCCTGGTTCTCCGTAGAGGAGCGCATGGAACTGCTCCGAAAGGTCACGAAGGACATCCCCGGAGTTGTGGTAGATTCGTTCGACGGACTTACGGTTGATTTCGGAGCCAAGATAGGAGCGAGCGTGATCGTCCGCGGACTCAGAGCCGTTACCGATTTCGAGTACGAACTGCAGATCGCACAGATCAACCACAGGCTCAACCCGAACATAGATACCGTGTTCTTTACGACCAGCGTTGAGTATTCGTACGTGAGCTCAAGTATCGCAAAGGAAGTTGCAAAGTACGGAGGAGACATTAGCGGTCTGGTACCCGCCGAGATCATGGGCGATCTTAAAGAGAAGTGCAGACAGATTGCATCGAAGGTTTGATAGGCCCCATGAAAAGTACAGAAAGATCGTGTACAAGGATCCAAGGGTTCGTGATAAATGCGGAAAGAACGCGTCTAAGGGCTGAAAGGTTCTGAAAGAGAGCCGGATAAAAGAGCAGATCAGAGGTATAAGAGGAGGAAAACACCATGGCAGTAACAAGGATAGAGACGATCATCAATTCGATTTACGATTTTGTTGATAATTGCAAGCCTCAGAGGCTTTCACCGGGGTACATAAGCGTGCCCAGGAACGAGCTTATGGCACTCCTTGACGATCTTAAGGCTCACACGCCCGACGAGATCAAGAGATACCAGAAGATCATCGCCAACAGAGAGGACATCATTGCTCAGGCCCGCGAGAAGGCACAGCAGATCGAGCAGGAAGCCATGGAGCGTGCTCAGATGCTTGTTGACGAGACAGAGATCATGCAGAAGGCCTACGCTCAGGCGAACGACACGATCCAGACTGCCAAGGCTTCTGCCGAGAGCACCTTAAAGCAGGCTTCCGACACTGCCGAGACCATCAGGACGGGTGTGCTTGCGTATGCCAACGATATCCTCGCTCAGGTCGTAGAGGTCATGGAGCGTGCTCATAACGAGTCGAAGACCCTCTCGGAGGGGCTTGTTTCCACGCTCGGCAAGAATCTTTCTGTTCTCAAGGAGAATAAGGAAGAGCTTGTCAAGGAACTCAATCCCATCAACAAGGTACCCGGAAGCGGTGACCGCGGAGAAGAGTTCGACTTTACGGAAGCAGATTTCAAATAATTTAAAAGAACTACCGGAGAAATAAATGAAGGTTGAAGTGATAATCCCGGCTTATAAGCCCGATGACAAGCTTGTTAAGGCTGTCAGGGCGTTAGAGGCTCAGACCATGAAGCCGGATCGGGTTCGTATCATTTTGACAAAGACCCGGGAGGGAGAGAAGGACGAGCTCCTTGCGCGCCTTCCCGAAGGGACTGTTGTCGAAGAGATCGAAAAAAAGTATTTTTCTCACGGCGGGACAAGACAGTATGCGGTCGACTCCAGTGAGGCCGCATATATTCTTTTTATGACGCAGGATGCGATCCCCGCAGACCGCTACCTCGTTCGTAACCTCTGCGGTGCGCTCGCCAAGAAGGATGCGGCTGTCGCTTATGCACGTCAGATACCGTACAACAGCTCATCCGACATAGAGAAGTATTCAAGAAGGTATAACTATCCGTCGTACAGCATGTCGAAGACTAAGGCTGACCTGCCGAATATGGGCATTAAGACGTATTTTTGCAGCGATTCCTGCGCGATGTACAATGTCGCCATCCATAACGAGCTCGGCGGATTTGATGTAACGGCGGATTTTAATGAGGACATGCTTTATGCTTGCAAGGCCATAAACTGCGGCTGCAGTGTGGAGTACGTATCGGACGCACATGTCTACCACTCGCATGACTTCACCTTAAAGGAGCAATTCCGCAGGTACAGACATGTTTCACGGTCGCAGCGTCAGCATAGGGAAGAATTCAGGGGAGTAAAGTCGGAGTCGGAAGGTATAAAGTATCTCATGAAGGGGATGAGGTATTTTATCTACAGATGTAACTTTAAGGCAGCCTTCGGCCTGATCGCGACGAGTGCGGTCAAGTATCTTGGCTTTTTAGCGGGGAAGATTGGGAATGAACAGGATTGAGATAATATTATCCACCTACAACGGAGAAAAATACATCAGGGAGCAGCTTGATTCGATAATCAGGAGCTCTTTCAAGAATTGGCACATAAGCGTCAGCGACGACTGCTCGACCGATTCGACATGCGATATCCTTCGTGAGTACGTTGCCAAGTACTCGGGTAAGATCTCGCTTCATATAAACGATTCAAACATGGGCTCGACGGCCAACTTCCTTACCGCGCTCAAGCGTGCGGCAGAAGAGACGGGCGCGGAGGGGGACTCGACCTATTACATGTTCTGCGACCAGGACGACGTCTGGCTCAAGGACAAGCTCTACGTCACTTTGAAAGCGATGAAGAGACTTGAGCGCAAGATCGGCACCGTCAAGCCTTCGCTCATTTTTACGGATGCCGTGCTTGCGGGCGCGGATCTCTCGTATATCGACAATTCCTTCTACAAGGCGGGACACAGGAGCGTCCGCAACCTTTCGATATCGAGGCTCCTTATCGAAAACAGGGCCATCGGATGCACAGTCATGATGAACAGGGCTCTTGTCGATATGGTCGGTTACAACTATGACAAAGTTCGATACCACGACTGGTGGGTAGCGCTCATCGCTTCGGCTTTCGGCGGCATCAGGTTCTTGCGCGTGCCGACACTGCTTTACCGCCAGCACTCCGGCAATCAGGTGGGTCAGAACGGCTTTACCGCATATGTGCGCGGGCGTGCGTCCGACAAGAAGGATATCGAGAACAGGCTGAGTGACACGATAGCGCAGGCGAGCGCCTTCTACGAATGCTACAAAGGGCGCCTCAGCTACAGAAACGCCAAGGTGGTGAACGAGTTCGCCGGGCTCGGACAAAAGTCGTTCCTCATGAAGAGATACCTGATCCTCAGGTACAGATTCTTTAAGTCGGGACTTTTGAGGAATATCGCGCTTCTTTTGTTTATTTAAAGCGGAGGACACAGAATGTTCGGTTACGTCAGGATCGACAGGAACGAACTTAAGGTCAGAGATTATGATGCATATAACGCCTATTACTGCGGAATATGTCACGAGCTTAAGGAAGCCTTCGGTATCAGAGGACAGATCACGCTTGGGTACGACCTTGTATTTCTCTCGGTTCTCCTGACGGGGCTCTATGAGCCCGAGGATGAACGACACGAGGGAAGATGCCCCGTGCACCCTCTGCAGCGTCATGTTTCGCTCACTAACGCTTTCACACGCTACGGCGCATATATGAACGTACTCCTTTCGTTCTACAAATGCCTTGACGACGTAAGAGACGACGGCAGCAAAAAGGCGGCTGTGCTCGCAAGACTCCTTCACAAGGGTGCGGTTACGGCCGGCAAAGCCTACCCGCGTCAGCGAAGGGAGATCGTCAAAGAGCTTAAGAAACTCGCTGAACTCGAGAAGAGCGGCTGCACAAACATCGACGAGGTGTCCGGATGCTTCGGGAGACTCACGGCTGAGATGTTCGTGTTCAGGCATGACGAGTGGGAGAAGTACCTTTACAAGCTCGGATTCTTCCTCGGCAAGTTCATCTACATTGCGGATGCGCTCTGCGACCTTGAGGAAGACAGGAAGAACGGCAGCTATAATCCTTTTATCGGGAGCAAGCTTACAGAGGAAGAAAAAGACGGTCTCCTCAGGATGATGGCTGGCGAGGCCGCCGATGCGTACGAGATGCTGCCGATAGTAAAGAACAAAGCGATCATAGACAACATCCTTTATTCCGGGATATTCCTATATGCTAAGGAGGCACCGGATATAAAGGCTAAGCAGGATAAGCGTAAAAACAGAAAAAACGCGGATGACAGTTGATCCGGAGCAACACGGACATATTTGCGGATGAATGCCTGCTTTGTGCGGACCTGTCATATATGCGTTAAGCGAGAAAGGTTAAGACATGGATCCTTTTCAGGTACTCGGGGTCTCGCCGAATGCGGACGAAGACACCATAAAGAAAGCATACAGAAACTTAAGCAAGCAGTATCACCCCGACAACAACCCCGGTGACAAAAACGCCGAGGAGCGTTTTAAAACGGTGCAGGCTGCTTACGAGCAGATCATGGAGATGCGTAAGAACGGCTACACCGCCTACCGTGACGCGGGCAGCGGGTCTGATTACTCGTCGTTCTTCGGCTTCAATGCGGGCAGGAACGCGGGCAGCAATACGAACTCGGACTTTAACCGTGCAGTGGAGCTCGTCAGGATCGGCGCGTATGGAGAGGCGATGAACGTACTTGACGGGATCACTCTCCGCAACGGTGACTGGTACTACCTTGCGGCTGTTTGCGAGTACAATCTCGGCAACAACAGTGTGGCGCTCGACTATGCGAGACGTGCCTATTCCATGGATCCCTCGAACTACAATTACAAGGATCTGCTTGACAGGATGGAGGCTTCGGCAAACCGTTACCAGGCGAGGTACGACGGCTACGATCACTCTAATTCGGTCAGCGATACATGCTGCAAGATGATCATATGCAATATCGGTTTAAACATGTGCTGCGGAGGGCTCAGATGCTAAAAAGAATCACAGCGATCCTTTGCACTTTGATAATGCTCGTACCGCTCCTGGCGGGCTGTACGACAGAAGAGGGAAAGTCCTTGTCGAGGACTTTCTTTATGTTTGACACGGTTGTGAGCATCAGCCTTTACGGGACGGATGACGAAGCGCTCATGGAAGAGTGCCGTTCTTACCTTGAGGGTTTTGAGGATGTTTTCTCGGCGACCCGTGAAACGAGCGAGCTTTACCGTGTTAATCACACGGGATATGAGAATGCTCCGAAGTCCGGTAAAGATTCCGGGTCGGATCCTGATCTGCAACAGGTCGGGGACATTGAGATAAGCTTTGATCTTTATACTGCGATAAGTCGTTCACTCGAGTGGTGCGAGCTCACCGGCGGGCGCTTCGACATCACCGTGAGCCCCGTGTCGCAGCTCTATAACTTCAGCACCGGCGAATTCGTCCCTCCTTCGAAGGACGACATCGAGGAGGGTCTTTCCCATGTTTCTTACAAGAACATTAATGTCTATGAAAACAACGGCCACTACTTCCTTCACAGGAACGAACCCGGCATCATGCTAGATCTCGGAGCGGTTTCTAAGGGATATATAAGCGACAGATTAAAGGAATTCATGACAGGGAAGGGCGTCAAAAGCGCCGTTATAGATCTCGGCGGAAACATCATGTGTATAGGAGGCAAGCCCGGGGAGAATGGGGAAGAAGAGGATTTTAATATAGGCGTTTATAATCCTCTGAGCGCGGAAGATGAGGGTAACGACGGCGCCGGCGAAGGTGATGGGCATGCTGACGGCTCGCATGTTGACGAGTCCATCGTTTTGAAGATAAAGGATATGTGCGTGATCACCTCGGGTGTATATCAGCGCTCGGCCGAGAAGGACGGCGTGCTCTATCACCACATCCTTGACGCGAGGACGGGACTCCCTGCCGAAGGAAATGTCGAATCCGTCAGCGTGGTCTGCAAAGAAGGCATCATGGGCGACATTCTCTCTACGAGCCTCTTTCTGCTCGCTGAGGACGGGATTAAGGTTAAGCTCCCGGAGGGCACGGGAGTGATCTATCTTTACAAGGACGGAAGCCGCGAGTATGGCGGGATTATTGAAGACATGCTGAGGTAACAGAACAATATACGAAAACTCCGAAAATAGCAGAAATAACTTGTTTTTTGGTATTTACACTAAGTGTGTAAAACAGTTAAAAAAAAACAGTTAATTTTTCTCGGTTTAAGACAAAAATCCGGTGAGAAAAAAACAGAATATGTGGTACTAAGATGTTAGATGAACATTTGAACTGCATTGTTTAAAAGTCACAGAAAGAAGTAACCGGGAACAAGGTTTGCAGCTTTGTTAAGGTAAAGCGGAGGAGTATATGAATAAAAAAGCTTTGCTTATTGGTGGATGCGCATTGGCGGTCGTAGCGATCGTTATTGCGCTCATTTTTATCTTTACGGGAGGCGGGGATGCATACCGCTCCATAAAAGTCTTTGAGATCGACGGCTCGTGCAAGGTTGAACGAGACGGCGACTCGCTTGACGCATTCAAGAACATGGCTCTCTCCTCGGGCGACTCACTTACAGTCGGAGAGGGCAGCTTTGCACGTCTTAAGCTCGATGATGACAAGTACGTCTATCTCGAAGCAAACACCAAGATAAATCTTACCGCGACCGGTACTGCCAATGACAGCAAGACCATGGTTTACATTGAGCGCGGTTCAATGCTCACCGAGGTTAAGAAGAAGCTTTCCGCAACCTCATCTTATGATATCGTAACACCCAACACTACCATGTCGATCCGTGGTACAAAGACACTTACTCAGGTTTTGGAGGATGCTGTCACAGGTCACGTCCAGACAAGTAACGCCGTCCTTGAAGGACAGGTTAAGATAAAAGCCGTTAAGGTCAAGGCAGACGGAACCGTTGTCTCTGTTGAGAAAGATCTCGGCGCCGGTGAAGGAAACGCTTTCTCCTCGAACAAAGAAGAACTCGTTTCGCAGGAAGAGATGAAGTCGATCGCCGACACCGGTGCATCTGTGAGTGGTATCAAGGTTGAGATCGTATCCGAGGAAGATGCTGATGTCGTATTCGATGTTGCAACCTTCGAGGCATCCTTCCTTGAAAACGTAAAGAGCATCCTTGTTGCCGATGCTGAAGCAGCAACAGGTGAGGATGGCCTTTCACAGGAGCAGATTGACGAGATCAATGCACAGCTGGGTGAAGTTCTGGAGTCATTTGATGTGATCAGTACAGAATCGCAGAATGCGATCGATGCAGCTACTTCCGGAGAGACCGAACCGGAACCTACCCCTGAGGTAACTCCTGAGCCTGATCCTGTAATTGCTGTTGATCCTGATTGGAATTGGGAATATACACCTGCAACTGAAACAGATGAGACACAAAACGAAGGAACAACTCTGATTGACGGAGATACAAACCTTCTTGTGATCGGCGATGCTGATGATGAAACAGACGATTCTGCAGAACAAGGTGACGGAGCCGGCGAAGCAGGTGCGCAGGACGATGATAACGATGACGTCGCTGACGAAGAGGGCGAGTCAGACGAAGCTGATGAAACTGACGAGTCCGATGAGACAGGAGAGGAAGATGAAGGTGACGAAGGCGAAGAACCTTCACCGACCCCTGAACCTACTCCCGAACCCGAACCCACTCCGGAGCCTGCCCCGGAGCCTACCCCTGAGCCTACTCCGGAGTTGACACCCGAGCCCACAGATACGCCCGAACCGACAGACACACCTGAGCCGACAGACACACCGGCACCCACAGACACGCCTGCACCGACAGACACGCCGAATGACGGTACTTCAAGCAGCTCATCGTCAAGCTCTACAAGTGTAGACGCTTCAACAAGTGCATCATATGCGGATTCACACTGGACATATGAAGTAACTACACCTAGTTCGGGTTCTTCCTATGGAAACGATCAAACAGTAGAATGGCGAGTTGATATTTCATACATCAATAAACAGAGCAGACAGACAGTTTCGTATAACAGCCTTCCGACGGCCCAAAACACAATCCTTCCGGGTGTATCGGGAAGTGATTATGATGTAGAGCTGATCGTATCGGGCGACTGTCCTCCCGATAAGGAATATGTATTTACGGGCTGGTATGCGTCCAGTGCGCTTGCAGACAGCGGAAACGAAACTGACAGGATCACAACCATCACAGACAGTACGGGTACCCTCTTCCCCGGAATCAGAGAAGTTGACAAGACATTTACCGTCAGGTTCGTCAACCTCTTCCCTGAAGCAGGGTCTATTGTTGCTCCCGGGCAGAATTATTGGGGTGGGCTCACATATGCGTCAGATAACGATCCTGAGGCAGAGTGGATCGAGATCAGTGGAATTCACTACGGCGATACGATCTGTTTCCCGATGATGAAGGATGCTTTGGTGCAGGAGAGTGTTGATCCTGCGACCAAATTACATGTTGAGAACAGTTTCACGATAATATCACCGGAACGCACGGAATTTGCGGGTATCGGTATCGGAACAAAAGGCTCTGACGGTGTCGTCAGGGGTGGTGATGATGTCAACCTCGCGAGAATTCTGCTTGGTGATACCGACTATGAAGCATTAAGACAGAACGATTTCGTAAGATATAGTACAGCAAACGATTCGGATTACAGGATCCCCACAGAGATAAGAAGCGATATGACTTTCTATCTCTATTTCGCGACAAAAGTGAAACTGACTGTTCCGCATGGCGAAGAAAACACGCCTGTCAGAATGCTTGATGCAGACGGTACGGGTGAGATCAAAACCGTTCTTGAACGTTATGGATTTGATTATACCCAAGCGAAAGCCAGTGCTATGATTGATCGCAATTTTAACCATGCTTCATGGGTTACGTTTAACGCCGGTCAGAGCAGCAGTTTTGTTGAAAAACACGCCCCGGGAACTCGCCTTAAACTCCGTTCCGAGACTGATGATGTCAGGGATCAGTACTGGGGTGTTCATCTCCACTATACTGATTATACATCAGGAGATTTGAAGGATGTGGTGTATATATTTGAGACCTACTATTTTGGCAAGCCGCTTGATATCCCTTCCTTTGCGGTCGCAGAGTCCAGAGAGAGTCTCTATGACCTGTCGGCAAAGCTTGTTATGACCGGTAATGAGAGCCTTGGTCTGAGTGATCACGCCGTGCAGACGTATGTCAATACCGCTACTTCGGGGTCGAACGCGATGTCGATATCAAGAACAGCTGCTACATCATCGTGGCTTTTCAGTAACGGAATCTTAAAATACAGTTCGCTTGGTTTTGAGCTCAAGGAGGACAGATTTGTTACACTTGATCTTTCGGGAGACTCTGATGTTCTGGATCAGATAGGAACGAGCGATACAAATGTGATCAGAAAAGCACATGATTCGGAAAACAGGCAGTTCAGGCTCAGAGTTGAGAAGATGCATATATCCGGATCGTATTACAACGCTGCCCTTATACCTCAGGACGGAGCTTACGACTGGTCAAAGGGAGGAACAGAGCGTAACTCACAGCCGGAGGAAACGTCGTCTTATGTTTCCAAAGCAGGAATGAGGCTTGCCGGATATACGGTTAGTTACATAGATGCCGGCGTGCCGATTGAAAAAACAGCGCTTATAAACAATCACTCGACCTTGTGGTCGTACGGAGATGATAGTGTTTGGCTGGGTTATGAGTACAGTTTGGATTCCGGTCAACAGGATAGCTGGTATGTTGTTAAACTGGGATCAGAGACAGAAGGCAAGGTATTCACACTTAAACCGGTTTTCGTGCCGGTAGGTGCGCCGTTCTCGATTGAACTGACACGTACACCCGGGCATATAGTAAAGACATCGGCTGACGATAAACTGGTAAATTACTACAATATTGAGGTTTCGCTCATGCAATCGAACGGCCCTGACGGAACTCCCTATGTGACCAGTCTTGATCTTGGTGCGATTAATGTGATTGGATACAATTATACCTCCGGAGAAAGTGGAGAATACCTTGAATTCAATATACAGGACAGGTTGGAGTGGGATCCCACAGCCGGAGTTTATTACCTGTATAATGGTGACTATAAGCTAGGAAACTCATCCGGATATACTCCTGTAAACGGCAAAATCACTCTTCCGGTCGATTTTGACTTGATCGGAGGGTATATTCATGATATACAGTTCGTTCGCGGGATAGGAATAGTGCCTGATAATCCGAATACCTTCGGTGCTGATCAGGACGAGTCGGTTACTCATTTTAAAACCCGTATTACGGGGGAACTGGACTGCGGAATGAGCGATCCGGGAACTATTGATTCGTTTAATTCCTATTATCCTTGGCGTGCTCATTATGACGTTGATCCGAATGCACCTTACGGGTATACCGGTGTTTATGCAAAGGACGGCGATAACGTTGTGATAGCAGCCATCTTCTCAGAGGCAAAGGATACCCTTCCGACCGGAACAAGCGGAGAATTCCTTCTTGCACTATCGGGAGAAAGCGCACTTTCAAGTGTTTGGTACGGTGGAAAGCTTTTGGATAAGGGTCATTACAGATCGGATTACTTTGCGGTTGAAGTAAATGAGCAAACCGGAGAGCGTTATGAAGAGCTGTCGGAGATCTTCCCTTGGGAGGTTACAAGGACTTCAACCGGTGGAAGGGCGTCCTCAGCAATCAAGGGTAACCGTGCATCGTATCCCAGACAAAAACAGGTTGTAGACGGAGTTGTTTACGACTTCGGAAGCGGTGTGCTTGTGTTTGAGAAGTATGCAAACCTGTACATCCCCGAAGAGCAAATGGCATCGGTTTATGTTTATCCTCATGATAATAGTGATTATCTTGCTATTAAGGATAATGCCCTTGATCCGTCTGCTTCAGGAATTGTGGCCGGATACAGTGAAAGAATAAAGACTGCACAACAATTTAAGTATAATAATCAGACGTCGTTCATACTGAGGAATGAAACCTGTCCCGAAGGCTGGGCACATGTTACAAATAATAACAATATTGATGGATACATCTATTTCGGCAGTAACACGGCAATAGAAGGCAGACTCGTTATGCAAGAGAACATTAATTACTTCTTACCTAACATTCCTCACTGATAGAATTACTTAATAATATACTGAAAAGGCTCTTCACAGATGTGGGGAGCTTTTTTGATCACGTTTCATAATGGCCCCCCTGGGTCCATCCTCCTATTTGTCACAAAACAGGTACGGCCTAACGCACTTGACAATAAGGGATATATCCCCTATAACATAGATAGACAAATCAAAGAGAGGTTTGGTTCCCGACTAAGGCAAAAGTAATGGTAAAAGAGTTTGTTTTAAAATATCAAAAAGAATTGGAGGAGATGTGGGAGACAGAGAGTTATAAGAAGCTCCCGCCATTAAATTGATATGTTTCACAAAGCTGTCAAACTCGAATTTGATGAAGGAACTGCTTTGGTACTTACCTTTCAGGACGGTAAGGTCAAACGGTTTGATATGGGGGTGCTGTTTGACAAGTACCCTCAGCTTACTGCGCTCAGAGATAGGAAACTTTTTACTTCCGGTCAATTGATGGGTTTTTATGGCATCATCTGGAACGAGGAACTAGATATAGAAGCGGAAACTATTTATGAAGAGGGAGAAACAGTACGCGTAGAAAAACCTGCTGTTGGTATATCGGAAATGCTTTGTCTGCGGCAAGAGCAAAAAAGGGACTGTCCCAAAAAGCTTTGTCGGAGGCTACCGGAATCGACCAGTCTGATATTTCAAAGATAGAAAGAGGCGTTGCAAATCCGTCTGTTAATACTCTTAGCCGTTTGGCCGAGGAATTAGACAAAAAACTGATCGTCTCGTTTAAATAAGTAGAGCATTGGAGTAGGCTCAATTGACATTAGCTCTTAGCTGTAGTACAATGTATTACACAAGAAAGAGAGGTGCATTATGGCTTTTTCAATCAGGTTGACAGAGGATGAACGAATGCTTGCGGAGAGTTATGCAAGGCTTCACTCGTGTTCTCTCGCCGAAGCGTTTAAAAGGGCTCTTTTTGAAAGAATAGAAGATGAGTATGATGTGACGGTCGGTAACGAAGCATATGAAGAATATGTTTCCGGCGGAAGGAAGAGCCGTCCCATTGATGCGCTTTGGAAGGAATGTGATCTATGAGTTACAGCGTTGAAACCACAAAACGTTTTGATAAAGAATTCAAAAAGCTTGACAGGTACACTCAGATGATCATAAAATCGTGGATCGATAAGAACCTTGTGAATTGTGAGAATCCGAGAGCGCATGGAAAAGGTCTCACATCAAACAGAAGCGGTCAGTGGAGATACCGAATCGGCGATTATCGTATCATCTGTGAGATCGTAGATGATCGTCTGGTTATCCTTGCCCTGTCGGTCGGACACAGGAGTGATATCTATAAAACAGTATAAAGGGGCCATTATTGACATACAGAATGGTATGTTATAGAATCTACGATTGTAGTAGCGTAAAAACCGTTAGATTGATTTTCCGCTAACGTATATGTGATCAGAATAGATCACATTCGCTTGATTTTTCTGTAGGGCAAAAGGGAGCGAAAAACGTATAATAGTCGGGAGAAAAACTAAATGAACAAAAAAGTGCTGTTTATTGGGGGCGGTGCACTTGCAGTTGTAGCGATTGTAGTGGCCCTCTTTTTTATTTTCATGGGCGGAGAGGATGCTTACCGCTCCATTAAAGTTTTTGAGATCGACGGCTCGTGTAAGGTTGAACGAGGCGGCGACTCGCTTGACGCCTTCAAAAACATGGCGCTCTCCTCGGGCGACTCGCTTACGGTCGGAGAGGGCAGCTTTGCGCGTCTTAAGCTCGACGATGACAAGTACGTCTATCTCGAGGCTAACACCAAGATAAATCTCACCGCGACCGGTACTGCCAATGACAGTAAGACTATGGTCTACATCGAACGCGGTTCAATGCTCACCGAGGTCAAGAAGAAGCTTTCCGCAACCTCGTCTTATGATATCGTAACTCCCAACACCACGATGTCCATCCGTGGTACAAAGACACTTACCCAGGTTTTGGAGGATGCTGTCACAGGTCACGTTCAGACCAGTAACGCCGTCCTTGAAGGACAGGTTAAGATAAAGGCCGTTAAG
>JAEEGF012423153.1_pt1 | contig 22710 bp, 21 predicted proteins | sample 9134171 | NCBI WGS metagenome assembly JAEEGF01 (sample SAMN16246542, study PRJNA631951) | gut metagenome | biome: gut microbiome; feature: rumen; material: AP-attached | host: Bos | place: Iran: Karaj | collected 2018-10
AGCATCTGACTGTTAATCAGGGGGTCTCAGGTTCAAGTCCTGAAGGGGGCGCAATTTTTATGTTTCATGTTATTAATTTTTTGGCCTCGTAGTTTCTCCCCGATTCTACGGGGTTTTTTTATGTGTTGGCAGCTTTGGCTGCCTCCACATTCAAAAAGCAGGGGCTTACGCCACCTGCTTTAGGGCTGTCGCCCCTACGGGGCTTTGTCTCAGTCCTTTCGGCGGTATAGACAGACATCGAAATCGTCGCCAAATTGACGGCTGATGAAGAACCGTTTGTTGTAATGGAACGAACACGCTAACTTGTAGTTTTCCACGATGAAATAGGCGTCCTCGGTTTTGTATTTTTTGTCGAACGTCAGCAGGATCCATTTCGGTGGGCTGAAAGGTTTCTGGGTCTCTTCTTCCCATAGCGTGGGCAGGTGGAAGACCAAGGCGGTGAACAGCACCCGGTTGCAAGGGAGGAGTGCTTCGTGTTCCATCATGCTGGTGCCATGCCAATACAGATTGTAGTTATAGATAGAGTCGCGGTCGGCTTCGGGCATATCCTGGATGCAATGATGGAAGTTCGCGTAGATGTCGCGCTCTTGTTCTTTCTGGAGGATCAAGTCGTTGGCAATATGGAGCATCGGACTGCTCACATAAAAAGCCAGACAAAGCGCCATGATGCCCATTGGTACATAGAAAGCCTTGCGTTTTGCGGCCATCTCTATGTGAGTCATACTGGTCACGACCAAGGGTATGAGGGCCGTCAGATAGAACGAGTTGCATTGTTTGCCGAAGGTCCCCATAAAGAGAAGCAACGACAGCAATATCGGGATAAGCAATTCTTTCTTTTTGTAGAAAGCTATGATTTGGATGGCCAGGAATGCCGCAAGGAAAAGCAGGTAAGGCAAGACCAAGGTCCAGCGAGGCGTCCATTGGTGCCCCATATACTCAAAGTTCGAGAGCAGCATGGCATACACCATCTCGTGGATGCCATGACTGCCTGCCACGATGTAGAAATAGAGCACGCAAGGGATGGCCATCAGCAGCCAGCCGCCTACAAAACATAAAATGCTGACAAACAGTTTTTTGAAGTCTTTTTTCAACAGGTATTGTAGCCACAGCCAGGCGATGAATCCCAAAAACGCGCAGGCATTGTTGACTTGGATGAAGGTGATGATGCCAAAGCACAATCCGATCAAAAGCATCTTCAATGGCGGGATGTCTGTCTTGCTTTTATAGGCACGGAAATATACCAGCAAGGGATAGGAGATGAAAGGCAGGCACCACTCTTGGGATTGGTCGCCGGCGCCGTAGAAGCACAGCAGCATGAGCAGGGCTATGACAAGGCCCACGACCCGTTGGCGTGGGTTGCGATAGAGTGCGAGCATTCTGTCCCATATCACTAATGTTGCCGTCAACGAGCAGGCTTGCATGAGCAGAAGGGCTATGTTGCCGCCCAGGGCAAGGCCTAAGGCATGGATGAAGTACAGCAGGCATCCCTTGTTGTCGAAGTAGTCGATATAGAGGATTTTGCCTTCCAGGACGGCTCGTCCCATCTGCTTGAAGACAGAAGGGTCGCCACCTTCGAAGAGATAAAGGAACGACGTGGAGCGCGAGAACAAAGTGACGAAAACAAACGAGACCACCCACAGCAACATTGGATAATACCTGCTATTGACGATGCGGTCGATGCGACTTTGTTCTCTCATGGTCTTAGTGGAATATCGTCTTGAAAATCAGCTTGATGTCGCCAAAGAAACTCCAATGGTCCAGATAGTCGAGGTTGATGCGCACCTTGTCGGGCCAGATGACGGTGTCGTTATAGGCCTTCGGGTCGGCTTGTTGGGCGAGCAGCTCCTCTTCGTCGCGGTATTTGATGCTGGCCGGACCCGTGATGCCGGGCCTGAGTTGGAGGATGCGTCGGTCGTCGCCCTGTAGCTGGTCGGCATAGCCAGGCACGTCGGGGCGCGGTCCCACGAAGCTCATCTGCCCGATGAAGACGTTGACCAGCTCGGTGAGGCAGTCCACCTTGCTATGGCGCAGCCAGTGCCCCATGCGTGTGATGCGCGGATCGTCGGCCGTGGTGACCGTGTCGCCTTCGGCTTGGTAGAACATGGTGCGGAACTTGCAGATTTTGAAAGGCTTGCCTCCCCTACCGATGCGTCGTTGCATGAAAAACATGGGGCCTTTTGAGTCGATCTTGATGAGGATGCCGATGACGAGCAGGGGCCAGAAGAGCACGATGAGTCCAATGAGCGCCACGACGCGGTCGAAGCACCACTTGAAGAAGAACCCGATGGCATGTCTATTTTTCTCCACGTTGCATGGCCTCCATGTTGAGAATTGCCTTCACACGCGGCAAAGTTATGATTTTTCTGAATGGGTACAGCGTTTTCACCGCAATCTTCATCCAACCATTATAGTGCACGGACAGTCGGCAATACGATTTGCGGAAGTGGAACTTCTCGATGAGGAAGTCTTGAATGTTAGAGTGTTCGGTGATGCTGCGTGCGCCGTCGGTGACGTAACGGAGGCCATGTTCCTTCAGGTAGTATTCGTTCATGGTGTGGAAGAGGCCGTAGTAGGGATAAGTCGTGCTCTGCCTTTTGTATTCTGGTAGGACGGCCACCAGCCCGTATTCGCAGGCGTCGGGCCACAGCATCACCGTGAAGAATCCGATGAAGCTTTCGTCTTCCCAGTCGAACAGTCCCCAATAGTCGTAGTCTTTTTGGGCGCATTCGTCCATATAGGCCTCAAAGGTATGGGGCGTCATGAGGCGGTCTTTGACGGGATAGTCCTCGAAGGAGGCCTTCAGGATGGGATATCCTTGACTCTTGATGAACTCGTTGCTGATTTTCCGGAACTCTATCTTCTCTAACGAGCGCCTCACTTTTTTCCTTGTGTTGCCCGACAGCTCGTCCAAGCCTCCATATTGGTCTTTGATGAGGTTCCAGAAGGAGGTCTCCTCTGGGCAGTCGAAGTCGTAGGTGTTGCGCACCATCAGGCCGCCTTGTTTGAGGAGGGCTTTCCATTCCGCTTCTTGCAGCTGAGGCTCCTCGTGGGGTGCGCCGTCGTAGCGCCAAGCCTTGCGATATAGATAGAAACCGTTCATCACAGGCGTTTTTTGATGGCGTTGAAGGCATAGCAGCCGAAGTAATACAGGGCTTTGAAGAAGGGCAGCTTTTCGTTTTGTCGGTACACCTTCCAGAGGTCGGCGGAGGCCTTCAGCTTGTTGGAGCTCGCCGATCTTCTTCTGATTCTATAGGACACCAAAGGTTCGTTCAAGGCGTAGGCCAGATGGCCTTTCTTGAGGATGTCGAGCCAGGTGGCGGTGTCTTCGCTGGTGCGGAAGCGGGGCACGCTGACCTTGCCCACGAGGTTGGTGTCGACCATCACCGTGGAGCAGCCGATGATGGTGTTGCGGAGGTATTTCTTGTAGTCGAGGTTGCCGATGGTGTTGATGAATTTGTTCAGCGTGTGTCCGTCTTCGTCGATCCAGTCGTAGGTGGTGTAGGTGAAGCCCACCTGGTTGTCGAGCATATATTGTAGTTGTGTCTCTATCTTCTCGGGATGCCAGATGTCGTCGGCATCGAGGAAGGCCAAGAAACGGCCTTGGGCCATCTCGATACATTGGTTGCGGGTGTCGGCGATGCCTGAGTGTTGTGGTTTGACGACGAAACGGATTTTCTCGTCTTGTTCGGCGAGTGTCTTTACGATTTCAACGGTCCTGTCGGTTGAGGCGTCGTCGACGATGAGGAGCTCCCAGTGGGGATAGGTCTGCTGTTGCACGGATGCGATGCTGTCGGCAACATAGCTCTCCATGTTGTAGCAAGGCATGATGACCGATACCAGGGGCTGACTCTCCACGGCGAAAAGGTGTTATTTCAGTCCTTCAATCCAGATTTTGATCTGCTGTTCGTCGTGGAGACGGCATACGAGGAGCGAGTGGTCGCGGTAGGCCACGAGGTAGTCTTGCAGGCCTTCTACCACAGCTTCGGTGCCTTCCTCGATGTTGATGATGGTGTTGGTGTTGTCGACCGACACCACCTTGCCGCGCAGGGCGTTGCCTGTTTCGTCTTTCTTGGCGTGGGTGAACAGCGAGCCCCAGGTGCCGATGTCACTCCAGCCGAAGTCGGCGGGGATGGTGTAGGTGTCGGGCGACTTCTCCATCACGCCGTAGTCGATGCTGATGTTGGGGCAGTCGACGAAGTGGTCGTTGATGAAGTCCTGTTCTTCGGGTGTGCCGAAGTTGTAGATGCCTTTCTCGAACACCTCGACCATCTCGGGGATGTATTGCCTGAAGGCACGCATAATGCCGTCCAAGGTCCAGAGGAAGATGCCGCTGTTCCAGAAGTAGTTGCCTTCGTTGACGAACTTGACGGCGGTGTCGTAGTCGGGTTTTTCCTTGAACATCTCCACTTTTACTACCTCAGGCAAGGTGTCTTGTTTGGGTACTTGGATATAGCCATAGCCTGTCTCTGGACGCGAAGGCTTGATGCCGATGGTCATCAAGGCTTGTGGGTTTTTCGTAAGGAAGTCAAAGCCGAGACGGATGATACGTTGGAATTCAACTTCATTGGTCACGAGGTGGTCGGCAGGGGTGACGACGATGTTGGCGTCGGAGCAGCGACTTTGTATGTGATAGGCGGCGTAGGCAATACAGGGCGCGGTGTTGCGTCGTGCCGGCTCGCAGAGTACCTGGTCGGGACGGAGCATAGGCAGGTGTTCCAACACGAGGTGTTTGTAGGCCTTGTTGGTGACCACGAGGAAGTTCTCGTCGGGGATGACGGGGCTGAAGCGTTCGTAGGTGCTACGGATGAAGCTCTTGCCAGTGCCTAATATGTCTAAGAATTGCTTGGGGTAGTTGTCTTTGCTGAGGGGCCAGAAGCGGCTACCGATGCCGCCGGCCATGATGATACAGTAATTGTTCATTTTCCTTCGTTTAATAAGCTTTTGCCTTTCGCGCTCAGGTAAGGCTTCAGGTCGGTCAACGCGATTTTGCAGAGTGGCATTCCGGCGGCGAAAGAGGCAATCTCATAGGGTTGGAAGCAGAACACCACGCTGTCGGTCTCAATCCAGGGCTCGTTGGCGGGCAGGGCGTTGATCTCTTCGTATTCGGTGACGAAGTCCTCGTCATCATTCTTCATAAAATATTGTGTTTCAATATTTTCAGCGATGATGTCAATGAGTTGTTCCGGGTCTTCAAACAGGTCGTAGCCCACGATGCTGCCATCCACTTTGCTGAAGGTGGTGCCGTTATACCATGGCATGGCATGGGCGCCTCCCGTGTATTCGTAGCCTTCGTTGGTGTAGGTCACGTATTTGTCGGTTTGTTCTGTCAGCGTGAAGTTTTCGCTGTATTCCGAACGGGGCCAGCTGCCTTCGTTGGCAAAGAAACTGTCTCTTGCCATTTCATAGTGTTGCGCGGGTTTCACCGTCTCTTCGGAGACCATCCAGTGCAGGATGCTTTTGCGCAGGGTTCTGTTGTGGGTGGCGGGCAGGTCGAGGCTGACGTTGAAGTGGGAATAGCCGTCGCCAAACTCTGACTCGATGAGGATGCTGTCGTTCAATGAGTATGACTTGATGCCGACTTCGTTGCTGCAGGAGGCCAAGACCAGCAGAAGCATCGCGATGGGGAAGAATAGTTTTTTCATGGTGTTGGGGTTATTAAGGTTCAATGTGGCAAAGATAACTATTTTTAGTAAAACGGCAATAATTCTCTTTTATTTCACCCAACGGTATAGGATTTCGATGGGATGTGCGGCGTGGACGCCTGTGCCGTCGAGGATCTGCTGTCGGCATGAGGTGCCAGGGGCGGCGACGAGGCAGGGCGTGACGCCATCGGATGCTGCCACGGCCTTGCGGATGGTTGGAAACAGCACCATCTCACCGATGGCCAACGAGGTCTGGTAGTGCTCTTTCTCGTAGCCGAACGACCCCGCCATGCCGCAGCAGCCGCTGGGGATGACGTGGACTTGGGCGTTTTGCAGCAGTTTGAAAGCCTGCACCGTCTTCTCTGTGCCCACCAAGGCTTTCTGATGACAATGGCCGTGGAGCCATATCTCAACGGCATCGGTCTTGAAGTTGGCGGGAGTGATGCGACCGGCGGCCATTTCGCGCACGATGAACTCGTCGAAGAGCAGGGCGTTGCGGCCCAATAGCTGGGCTTCGGAGCGCTGTTCAGCAGGCACCAGATCGGGATATTCGTCGCGGAAGCTGAGGATGCACGAAGGCTCGATGCCGACCAAGGGAATTTGTTCAGTGACCTTGTCTTTCAGCAGGTTGACATTCTTAAGGGCGAACTTCTTGGCCAGTTTCAGGTTGCCTTTCGAGATGGCGGCGCGGCCGCTCTCCACATGTTTCGGGATCTCCACCTCGTAGCCTAGATGCAGGAGCAGCTTGGCGAAGGTCAGACCCAATTCGGCTTCCTGGTAGTTGGTGAATTCGTCGGCGAAGATCCACACCTTGCCTTTGGTGGCTTGGCCTTTATGTCGTCGGCATTCGCGTTTGACGGCTGTGCGCATCGTTACGCGGCTGAGGGTCGGGATGTCGCGCTCGATGGTGAAATTGACGATACGCTTGATGATGTTGGACGAAAGCTTCCACGAGGCGAAGAGGTTATAGAACGGCCAAACGAGGTGTCCGAAGCGTTCCACGGTGGCCATCCACGACACGGCGAAAGAGCGCAACGGCATGCCGTCGACGTCGTATTTGTGTTGCAGGAGTTCGGAGCGCAGGCGGGTCATGTCGACGTTGGAGGGACACTCGCTGCGGCAGCCTTTGCAGGCGAGGCAGCTGTCCAACACCTCGGCCAGTTCCCTGGATTTTAGGATACTTGTCATTGTCGCGAACTGCGTCTCGCAGTTCGAAGAAGCGTTCTTGTCAAATTGCGGGACGCAATTTGTTACAGTGAAGGCCTCACTCCCCCACCCTCTCGTCAGGATCTCGCGTAGCACATTGGCGCGTGCACGGGTGGCTTTGGTCTCGTCGCCGCTCACCTTGAAGGCGGGACATAGCGTGCCGCCCATCAGGTTCGACTTGCGGCAGTCGCCCGAGCCGTTGCATTGCTCGATGCTGCACATCAGGGCATGGAGCTGGCTTTTGGCTCCTGTCGCGCCCGCCACTTTGCATTCGTCGAAGGCGGCTTTCCAGTTGTAGTAGGTACAGGTCCCTGAGCCCTGAGCTTGTCGAAGGGTCGAAGGGCCGTCTTTTCCACACAAAGCCTTCTCAATAGCATATTGTTGCCCCACCTCCAACCGCAGCATGCTGTCCATGGGCAGCGTGTCGACGATCTTATGCAGGTTAAAGACTTGCAGCGGGTCCCAGCAGCGTTTGAGGTCTTGCATCAGGGCGTAGACTTCGTCGCCATAGAGCAGCTGGATGAACTCGCCGCGTAGCCTTCCGTCGCCATGTTCGCCGCTGAGCGATCCTTTGTGTTTCTTGACCAACAGGGCGGTCTGGTAAGCCACCTCGCGGAATTTCTTCTTGCCTTCCGCCTCTTTGATGTTGATGATGGGTCGTAGGTGAAGCTCGCCCGTGCTGATGTGGGCATGATAGACGCAGCTCAAGCCGAGATCGTTGAGCATCTTGGCGAAGTCGGCCATATAGGAAGGCAGCCGTTCGGGGGCCACCGCCGTGTCTTCGATGACGCTGATGGGCTTGGCGTCGCCTTTCATGCTGGTGAGCAGGCCCAGCCCCGCCTTGCGCAGACTCCATACCTTGCTGACATTGTCGCCGTAGACGCGTGAACAGGCATACGCCATGTGCTCGTCGTTGTCGATTAATGCCTTTTCCAGTGAGTCGGCCACGGCATCGATTTCTTCACGCGTGGTACCGCGTAGCTCGATGATGAGGATGGCGGCAGGTTCGCCTTGAACGAAGAAGCGGTTCTTTTGTTGTTCGACGTTCTGTTTGCTGAGTTCCAGGATGTTGTTGTCCATCAGCTCGACGGCGGTGGGCTTGAATTTCAATGCCACCAAGTTGCCCAAGAAGCTCTTCTGAAGGGTGTCGCAGTGGGCGCACACCACCATCTTCTCTTTGGGCGGCAAGGGGTCGAGGTCGACTTTGATTTCGGTGATGAAAGCTAAGGTGCCTTCGCTGCCTGCCAATACTTTGCACAGGTTGACGGTGCGTTCCTCTAAGGGTTTGGCGGTATTGTGCAGGTCTTCGATGACCTCGTCGATGGCATAGCCACATGAGCGGCGCCGCAGGCTCTTGTCGGGGTAGTTGTCCTCGATGAGGCGCATGGTTTTGTCATCAAGTGCCCAGCGGATGAGTTGGGCATAGATGGATTGGATCAACAATTCGTTATTGGTTTCCCAGAAGCGATTTCCAAAACGTGTTTCTAGTTCACCGACGGTATATTCTTTGAACACTTCGATGCTGCCGTCGCAGAGCACGCCACGGGCTTCGATCACATGGTGGCGGGTGCTGCCGTAGACCAAGGAATGCAGTCCGCACGAGTTGTTGCCCATCATGCCGCCGATGCAGCAGCGGTTGCTGGTCGAGGTCTCGGGGCTGAAGAAGAGGTCGTAGGGTGCCAAGGCGAGGTTGAGTTCGTCGAGGACGACACCGGGTTGCACCCTCGCCCACCGTTCTTCTTGGTTGATTTCAAGTATTCTCTTGAAGTGTTTGCTGATGTCGATTACGATGCCGTTGCCCACCACTTGTCCGGCGATGGAGGTGCCGCCCGCACGGGGGATGAGGTGGGTGTGTTGTTTCCGTGCCTCTTCGATGAGGTAGACGATATCTTGTTCGTTTTCGGGGAATGCCACCGCTTTGGGCACTTCGCGATAGGCCGAGGCATCGGTGGCGTAGGCGATGCGGTGGAGCGGGTCGGTCAGCAGGGTGTACATCGGGTGTTATTTGTCCAACTGACTGAAAACGCTGTTGTTGCTCTTGAACTCGGGTACGATGACCTTCATCTGAGCCACAATCTTCATGACATTGCAGGTCTCGAGTTCGTCGTGGAGTTTGGCTATCATGCTGTCGACCTCATCGGCTTCGTATTTACGCACGATGGCGTGCATGATCTTCTCGTTTTCGGTCTTGATGGTGTTCTCCTCGTTGGCCAGCACCTCTTCGTAGAGCTTCTCGCCCGGGCGCAGTCCCGTCTCGATGATTTCGATCTCGGGACGGTGTGCCAGCTGGCGCATCTTCTCGGCGAGGTCCCAAATCTTGACCTTCTCGCCCATGTCGAAGACGAAGATGTCGCCGCCTTCGCCGATGGAACCGGCTTCAAGCACGAGGCTGCAGGCCTCGGGGATGGTCATGAAGTAGCGGGTGATGCGGCGGTCGGTGACGGTGATGGGTCCACCTTGCTCGATTTGCTTGCGGAACAGCGGCACCACCGAGCCATTCGAGCCCAGCACGTTGCCAAAACGCGTGGTGATGAACTTGGTGTTGCCTTGTCGGCTCTGCGTGTAGATCTCGGCGATGCGTTTCGTGGCACCCATCACGTTGGTTGGGTTGACGGCCTTGTCGGTCGAGATCATCACGAATTTCTCCACCCCATATTCCACCGAGAGGTCGGCCACGAGCTTGGTGCCAAACACGTTGACGAAGACGGCCTCGTAGGCATTCTCTTCCATGAAAGGCACATGCTTGTAGGCCGCGGCATGGAACACCACTTGCGGATGGTACATCTCAAACACCTCACGCATGCGCACGGGGTCTTTCACGTTGGTGATGACGAAGGCCATGCGGTCTCTCGTCTCCTTGAACTCGGGGGTGTTGTTCATCTCGAACTGGAAGTCGTACATCGGCGACTCAGCCTGGTCGAGCATGATGAGTTTGGTGGGGTTGTAATGCATCGCCTGACGGCAAATCTCGCTGCCGATGGAACCGGCGGCACCTGTGACGAGCACCACCTTGTCCTTGATTTCGCGTGCCACGTTCTCTTTGCCCAAGGTGATAGGATTGCGGCCCAAGAGGTCCTCAATCTTGATGTCCTGGATCTGGTTCGAATTGAATTGTCCATCTACCCATTGCGTAAACGGCGGTATGGTTTTGACGACGAGGTTGAGGCTGAGGCCCAGTTCCATGATTTCCCTTGAGCGTTTTTCGTCCAGGCTCGGGATGGCCAGCACCATGACTTCCACCCTGTTTTTTTGGATGAAGTCTTCCGTCAATGCCACGGAGGGCGAAAGAATCTTTATGGTATTGATTTGGGTGCCTACGCGTTTTGGGTTGTCGTCGACGAACGCCACGGCTCTCAATCGCGACGAAGTGTCCTGTGTCAATGTTCGTAGCAGCATGGTGCCGGCATCGCCAGCTCCGTAGATAATCGCGTTTTGTTTGACGTTTTTGCTCTTGTAGACCTCGTTATACATGCGTCGTATAACCAGTCGAAGAATGATCATCAGCACCATGGTGATGAGGTAATGGTAGAAGATGACGACAAAAGGCGGATATACCTTGACAGCTACGCCAGGTAAATATTTGATGCACAGAAACTTGGTGACGAAATAAAAGATTAATGTCAAAGTGCAAGAAGACAGGATTTTACGAATATCGTTAAAGCCTGCGTATCGCAACATTCCGTCGTAGGTCTTGCTGATTAAGAAGGCAACAAGATAAGGGATGGGATAAATCCAAATGTATCTCCAATTGACTTGCAAATCGGCAATATCCTTGGCGAAATACATGAAAACGGCGGCCACATAAGCGAAAATGACAATAGACATATCCACCGCCAAAATCCAGATACGGGGCAGATTGTTGTTTTTGTGTTTTCCGAAGATGAAATCACAAAAATGTTTGATCATTTTTCGCATAGGCAAAAGTCATTAAAACCTGCAATAATACGACTTTTTTTCAGATGTTTCAAAAAATTCTTTCCATCCGATGCCATTTTCCTGTCGAAGGCAAGTTGGGATCAGCCCCTTGACACTGTGCCACATAGGCCTCCCATTCGGCTTGACGCGGTAAGATGGCGAGGCGGGCCATATCACGTTCCCAATCGAAGTTGTCGACGGTGTCGCAAATCATAAACACTTGGTTTTCAAAACGGTAAATCTGCATATCAAGGATGCCGACTTGTCGCTGGCCTTCGATCACTTCGGGCCACACATGGGCATGGAGTTCGCAGTAGCGTTCGATTAATTCAGGGTCGTCGACGAGTTGTAAGGTTTGGCAGTAACGTTTCATTTTTTCTCGGTTTTGGTGATGAATAAGCCGTAAAGCACGATGACGACAAAGCAAATCAGTGGCAGAACGAAGCTCAGATTCACGGATGCGATGCTCCCCAGTCCGCTACCGTCGATGATGCGGGCCTGCAAGGGAGGCAACACCGAGCCGCCCAAGATCGCCATGATTAGTCCTGCCGCACCCAGCTTGGCGTCGTCGCCCGTGTCGGTCAAGGCGATGCCGTAGATGGTCGGGAACATGAGGCTCATGCAGGCCGAGACCGCCACCAGGCAGACCATGCCCGCCCTGCCGTCGAGGAAGATAACGGCCAGCACCAACGCCGCTCCGGCGATGCCGAGATAGGTCAGCAGCTTGGAGGGACGGATGTATTTCAGCAGGAAGGTGCAGATGAAGCGGCTCACGCAGAAGATGGCCATAGCCACGATGTTATAGCGCTGCGAGAGCACCTCGGCGGCCTGTTCCGTCATGCCTTCATTCATGAAGACACGCGTGCCGTATTGGATGATGAAAGTCCAGCACATGATCTGCACGCCGACATAGAAAAACTGCGCCACCACGCCATAACGGTAAGGCTTGTTGCGCCACAGACGTCGCACCGTGGGACCGAACTTCTGGTCGTCGCTTTCCTCCGTCCTGGCTTGGGTCTTCACCAGCAGCAGGATGACGACAAAGAAGACCACCAACACCGCTCCGATGATGACGTAGGGGCGGCTCAGCACGGCGAGGTCGGCCGTTTTGAGGGCCTCAAACTGGTCGTCGGGCAGCAGGGCGCGTTCCTCGGTGCTCATCGGGTTGAGCCTGGCCTGGATGAACTGCATCGCAACGAACATGCCCGCTAACGAGCCTATGGGGTTGAAGGCCTGGGCGAGGTTGAGGCGTCGTGTGGCGGTGTCCTTGCTGCCCATCGAGAGGATGTAGGGGTTGGCAGTGGTCTCTAGGAAGGAGAGGCCGCAGGTGAGCACGAAATAGGCGATGAGGAAAGGATAGTAGCTCCCTGTGGCCTTGGCAGGGATGAACATCAAGGCGCCCACGGCATAGAGGCCGAGGCCCATGAGCAGACCGGCTTTGTAGGAGTGCTTACGCACGAAGAGGGCGGCAGGCAGCGCCATGCAGAAGTAGCCGCCATAGAAGGCCAACTGGACCAAGGCGCCGTCGGTGACGCTCATGCGGAAGATCTTGGAGAAGGCCTTCACCATGGGGTTGGTGATGTCGTTGGCAAAGCCCCACAAGGCGAAGCAACAGGTCACCAACACGAAGGCCAAGAGGTATTTCTTTTCTACTACTTTGTTCATTATCTTCAGTTTTTCGTCGCTTTGCGTCATTGCGAGGAGGAACGACGAAGCAATCCAGTAAAAAAGTTTATTGTCTAGACTGCTTCGTGCCTCGCAGTGACGCGAAGCGTATCAATGTTTTTGCATTTTTTATTATCTTCGTCTGATAGTTAATGCAATGGCTTCGGGATGGTTTTGGCAGAATGCCGCTGCCTCCTTGACCACGCAGGCGAGATAGCCGCCTCCGCCGGCACCTGGCATCTTCCAGGCTAGTACATCATCCAAAGCGGAATACTTGTCGATGTAGTCCTGCACCGAGCCTTGTATCATGGCAGGGAACATGGCAGTCTGGGCGTTGAAGGAGGCTTTATATGCCGCTTCAAAGGCCGTTAAGTCCTTGTTTATGATGGCATTCCAGCAATCGTCTGCCGCTTGGGCCAAAGCCTTAACTTTCGTTTCGTTGATGTCTTTGCCTTCCACAACGGAGCAGCCGGGTTTCCGAGGCTCAATGGGAATCATAATGAGGTGGCCCTCAAGCCAATCTAATATCTCGTCGTCTTGGCAGGTCTCGATTTTGACGGGCCAGTAAAGTTTGTCGTAATAATGCCTCACCAAGCCGGGCATGCAGATACCGATGCTGTCCTGCGCCCCACTGATGATGCCGTCGCTACGCTCGGGGTCGTTCTCGAAGCAGAAGACGAGTTTGGCGAGGGTCTCGGGGTCCATGTCGGGCAGGTGCATGGGCCAGATGCGTTTGATCATGTTGCGTGTAGAGGTGGAGAGGCCGCAGCGCTCACGGATTTCGAAGGTGGGCTCGAGCGAGATGGTGATGGCCCAGCCTGGGGCAAAACACGACACATAGGGTTGGTCGATCCAGGTGCCAGCGAGGTCGAGACGGGTGGGGATTTGGCAGAGGTCGCGTTTCAACGCCGTCGACGAGCGGGCTTCGAGGCCTTCGGAGGGTACGCGTTGCAACACGATGTATTCGATGCCGCGTTCCTCGCAGAAGCGGCGTTTCTCTTCCGAGGCGCCGTCTTCGTTGACTACGAAGATGTCGGGTTTCAGCCGATCGACAGTGCCGATGAAGTCCATCACGCCGTCGCCGTCGTTGATGAAGGCATCCTTCACATAGCGGATGGCCTTCACCATGAAGAGGCGCTCCTGCTCGGGGTAGAGGGTCTTATGGTTCTTGTAGTGCAGGATGGTCTCGTCGGAGCCGATGCCGACATAGAGGTCGCCATATTGCGCGGCTTGCCGGAAGAACTCTACATGGCCGCTGTGCAGCAGGTCGTAGCAGCCCGAGACGAATACTTTCTTGGTCATTGGGTATTAATTTGGCGCAAAGATAAAGAAATAATGATAATCTAAACTACTTCAACTTCGGCCAAAGCCGCCACGAAATACCAACGCCCGTTGCTCACGCAATAGCATTTGTAGCGAGTGCGTTGCTTCTCCCCTTTTTGGAAGACAAGGCCATTTTTGGTTTTGAAGCGTATGCCCTCGGGAAGGCTCTCCACGGTGATAGTGTTGGTGGGGTTGTCGTATTGGTGCAGCACCCTTTGCAGGTTAGTGTCGGCAGTGCTGCTGGCTTTGATATGTTGCAGGTGGTTTTGAAGTGCTTCGAGCACGTCGTCGGGGAAGACGGTCTGGGTCATGAAAGGCTGCAACAAGGCCGCAAACTGCTGTTGCCATTCGGGGCCGTGGGGCTGCACCTTCTTTGAGCCAAATTGTTGATATACGTCATAATGCGCCACCTCGTGGACGTATGTGATCAGCATCTGGTAGGAGTTGAGGTCCATGTTGAGGGTGATGGCGCAGATGCCGTTCTTTGTTCTTGGTGGACGGAAGTCGCCCAATTTGGAGCTGCGCGGGCGTTTGAAATGGAGTTTGAAACGGCGTTGCTCGAACATCTCCCCTACCGTCGTCACCGCTGCCTCTGGGAAATGGCGTTTCAGCAGTTCGAGTTCTTCGGGTTTCATTGGTTTAATTTTGAAGGAATGTCATACCCAGACCTTCCGTCCATAGATACTCTCCCTCCTCTGTCGGTCGGTATGACATGGACGGAAGGGCGAGCGTATCTAAGGCTTCTTGAGGCACATAGCTCCACTTGGTGCAGGTGTTGCAATGGCGCGGCGTGCGGCGACGGCCCGGGACTTCTTTGGAACGGCAAGAGGACACGAGAACCGTGGTGAGTATAAATGTGAGGATCAGGATAATCTTTTTCATTGCGATAACCAGTTGGCCGGGTTTTGTCGGTTTTGTTCTTTCAGTAGTTCGAAGTGCAGTTCGGTCTTGCCTTCGGTTTTGTTGGTGTGCACCGTGCCGATGCTCTGCTTGGTCTTCACCTTGTCGCCGCGTTTCACCGTGACGTTTTCAAGGTTGGAGTAGACCGTGAAGTATTCGCCGTGGCGGATGATGACGACGGTGTTGGAGCCGGTGAGCTTGGTGACGCTGGTCACCTCGCCGTCGAAGACGGCACGGGCCTTGGCGCCTTCGGTGGTGGCGATGTCGATGCCGTTGTTGGTCACCGTGACCTTGTTGGAGACCACCGAGGCGTGTTTGCCGTACGACGAGGCGATGACGCCGCGTTCCACAGGCCAGGGCAGCTTGCCTTTGTTGCCGACGAAGTTGGACGACAGCGTCTTCTCCTCGGGTGTCAGCGCCATGCCTTTCTCCTTGGGTGCGGGCGTGGTGGTCGTGGTCTTGCCCTTGTTGGCGTTCTTCTTGGCTTCTTCCTTACGCCGTCGTTCTGCTTCTTCGTTGGCTTTTCGGATCTCCTCGGCGATGATGTCGTCGATGGCCTTTTGCAGCTTCTGAGCCTGCTGTTGCTTGTTCTTGATGTCCTGTTGGATGCTGCCCTCTTTTTTCTTGAGGTTGGCCACCTGTTGGTTGAGGTCATCCTTCTCGGTCTTCAGCGCCTCTTGTTGTGATTTCTCGTCTTTCAACAGGGCGGTCTGTTGCTCGCGTGCCTGTTGGCTGGCCTCCACCTCGCTGCTGATTTTCCGTTGCGTCGCGCTGATCTGGTCCATCTTCACCTTGCGGGCGTCGCTGAACTCGCGAATGTAACGCAGGCGGCGGAAGGCCTGGTTGAAGTCCTTGGAGGCGAAGATGAAGCTGAGGCGGTCGTAGTTGTTGCGGTTCTTGTTGGCAAAGACAATCATCTTGGCGTATTCCTTCTGCAGCTTGCCGAGGTCGGAGTTGAGGCTCTTGATGTTGCTTTGGCCCTTGTTGATCTCTTCGTCGAGGACGGCGATTTGTTCGTTGTAGGCCTTGATGAGCTTCTCGCGTTGCTTGATTTTCTTGTCCAAGAGATTGACTTCGTTGAGGGTCATCTCTTTGTCTTTTTTGGTCTTTTTCAGCAACTGATTGGCGGTCGAAATCTCCTTCTGCAACGAGTTGATCTCGCTTTGCAGCTGTTGTTTCGACTTGCCTTTTGTCTTTTGTGCGTAAGTGGGCGTCACCAACGACAATAGCAACAAAACCAATATGACATATAGTTTTCTCATTGTTTTCCTTGTATGCGTACGCGTTCCATCTTATTGGTGATCTTCAGGGGGAAGTCGGTGGCTTCGTTCACTTTGACGTTGTTGTATTGTATCTTGGCGCTCATGTTGCCCAAGAAGAAGGTCTTGAGTTGCACCGTCTGATTCTCAACGGGCGGCAGGCCCTCATTATTGTCTAAGAGCAAAGTTTGTATTAATGGCAAACTGATTGGCATGCCGAGTTGTGCGGCGAGTGTTTCGATGGGTTCGGCCAAGTAGGTCCTCTCGAGGCGGTTGACGACCCATACCGAGTCGTTGCTGACTTTGGCACGCACCACTTCGATTCCCATGGTGGCGGTGATGCTGACCCACACAAGGCTGTCGTTGCGCATTCGGAGTTGTCCTTTCAGGTCGTTGAATTCCATGCCGTTGCCTTGGGCCTGGATGTTGAGATTGGAGGTCATCCATTCAAAGGCTTGGGGCTGTGGGGGCGCGACGGTCTTCTTACGCGAGGCGCAGGAGGTGGCGGCCAGCAGCAACACTAACGACACTATGGTTATTCGGGTTTTCACGCAGGTTTAACTCTCAATTATTGTTCCAAATTATTGGGGCAAAGTTTGCAGTTTTATTTTTGGATCTCGTTTTTATGGTTTAGGGTTCATAATGCAAAGTCCATTGATTTCCTTCTAATTGCGACAAAGTCGTTTCCCATTCCTTTCTTATGGGGAACAGTTGCTCGAATTCTTCACACGACATGGTATCGATGTCTTCAAGATAAAAGACTCCAATATACAATGTTTCGGCTGGATGTTGGGTCATCAACTCTGCTATCTCCTCAAAACATTTCTCCGAGTTTGGTAATACTGCTCTTGAACGTTTCAACTCTGAATACTCGTATGTAGTTGGGGGTTTCATACAGCAAGTGTCCTGGCTGATGGGGCCATAGAGAGAAAACTGTACGACGATTTCCTTATCAGACCCATTCTTTATGACGAACGAATGGAGTTCTTCTTTGTGTTTGCAACTACTGTTAATAAGCAATAGTAAAAACAAAAATAGACAATACTTTTTCATATTTTACTGATTTTGAGATTAATCATGGGATGAAAATATTAGTGCTGTCGGGCTTGGGAGAAAATTGGCGGAAATGATAAGTTTCATCTATCTCCGTTTCTCCGATCTTTTCTCCATTCTCCATCCTATAATAACTCTGAATAACAAAGGTGGTATCATTTAGGATGGTTCCTTCTTGAAAATAGCATTGGAATGGTCTTGGAGACACCCAATAATTTGTTGTTATTATTTCATTTTCAATACGATAAACGCTCCAACAAGTCTTATTGTCCTTAATGTGATTATAAAACTCTCCATTTTTGAACATCTCCTCCCTGTTTAGAATTTCTTGTACAGGAATTGAACCTGCCCGAATCATCGTACCATCTTTATAAAAAAACACGACTATTATTGCTTTTTCTCCAGCATGATAATAGTACCCGTCGGTTCTAAGTTCTTCGCCAGTATAGGGTGTCTTTGGCAAGGTGAGTTCTTCATCTTCGAACCATTTCTTGCAGCCGCCCGCAAAAAGGACCATCAATGCCAAAACCAAAATAATTCTTAATTGTCTATACATGTTTTTCTTGTTTTTATGTACTACCTTGCTTCATTATTGTTTTAGCTTCTGGTCTAGTTCTTTCGAGGCTCCTCCTGCTTTCTGGGCTTTCTTCCAGTATTCCATGGCTTCGCTCTCCTTGCCAAGCTTGAAGAGGATGTCGCCGTAGTGCTCAAGGTTGGCCCCCGAGGGGTTCTTCTCAAGACCTAAGCATTTCTTCATTATCTTCTCGGCTTCTTTGTAACGACCTAGTTTGTATAACACCCAAGCGTAGGTGTCGGTGTAATAGACGTTGTCGGGCACCAGCTCGTTGGCGCGGATGGCCATCTCCAGGGCTTCGTCGAGTCGCTCACCACGAAGAGATAGGTAATAAGCGTAGTTGTTCAGCACCAAGGCGTTGTCGGGGTTGTTGCGCAGGGTGCGGTCGTAGGCGTCGAAGGCCTTGGCCTCGTCGCCTTGCTGGTGGTAGAGGTCGCCCAGGAAGCCGTCGAACTCCGACATCTGCAGCTTGTCGGTGGTGTAGCGCCGACCTTTCTCGAGGTAGGTGATGGCGTCGTCGTTGTTTTCCAACACGGCATTCGCCACGCCTGCGTACCAGTAGAAGACGGGTTGCATGGGGTGGTATTTCAAGGCGGCCACGGCATGGTCGCGCACGGCCACGTTCTCGTTGAGACGGCTCTCGCTGATGATGAGGTTCTGCCAGCCATAGAAGTCGGTGCTGTCGATGGCCAACACTTTCTGGTAGATCTCTTTCGACTTGGGCGCGTTCTCTTTGACGAGATGGTAAGAGCCGATGATGAGGTAGCCGAGTTTGTTGTCGGGATGGGCGTCGACGAAGGCCTCGCCACACTGGCGTGCCTGCTCGTTGATGTCTTTGTCGGCCTTGTGTTTGTTCATCCAGTAGTCGTAGGTGTTGGCCTTGGTGGTGAGGTCGAGGTTTTTGTTGCGGATGGCGGCCAGCAGCTCGTTGAAGGCTTTGTCTTGGTCGCCGTTCATGTCGTAGAGTTCGAGGAGCGAGACGTTGATATAGGGATGATCGGGGTTGACGGCTTTCATCTTCTCGTAGGTACCGATGGCGTCTTTCACTTTGCCGTTCTCGGCATAGAGCTGGGCGAGCATGCCGTAGTAGCGCGGGTTCTCGGGGTCTTCCTTGATCATCTGCTCGAGTTCGGCGACCACTTTCTTGGTGTTGCCCTGTCGTCTGAGCACCTGCAAGCGTTGCTCGGTGATGAAGTCGTTCTCGCCCACCATCTTTTCCAACACATCCATCTTTTTCAGCGCCTTGTCGTATTGTTCCATCACGAGGTAGGCGTCGATGAGCTCGCTGAGCATATCGGGGTCGTCGGGGTATTGCGCCGTCAGCTTCTCGTAGAGCGCGATGAAGTCGTCGTATTGCTCGAGGTTGCGGTAGAACTGTCCGAGGCGCATCTGGTACCACTTGTTGTCGGGGTCGATGCTGGCCGCTCGTTTGATCATGCTGAAGGCGTCGTCGATACGTCCTGCCTCGGCATATTGTTGGCTGAGTTCATACATCGACGCGGCATCGTCGGGCATATAACGCAGTGCCTGCTCGAAGTTGCGGATGGCGCCTTCGGTGTCGTCGCGGTATTTGCTTTGGAGGCCGTTCGAGAAGTAGGTCGCGTTCTTCTTTTTGTCGGGGTAGTCGGCGAATTCCGATTCCATCTGTTGAGCGAAGGCATTAAAGCAAAGGCCACAAATTAGAGCAGTGATAAGTATTGGTTTTATTTTATTCATTGAATCTCAGAAAGTTTCTTTTATCAAGAATTAGAGAATTGGAGGTTTTTACGGAAGTTCTTTTTGAATTTGAGAGAAAATCGTTCCGATTTTTAATTTTTTCCAGTGTGGCCGAAGCCGCCAGCGCCGCGTTCAGTCTCCGAGAGTGTTTCCACCTGTACGGGCTTGACCTGTTCGCAGCGGGCGATGATGAGCTGCGCGATGCGGTCGCCGCTGTTGATGACAAAGGCCTTGTCGGACAGGTTGATGAGGATGACGCACACCTGGCCGCGGTAGTCGGCGTCGATGGTGCCGGGCGAGTTCAAGACGGTGATGCCGCTCTTGATGGCCAAGCCGCTGCGCGGACGTACCTGACCTTCGTAGCCTTCAGGGATCTCCATGTAGAGTCCCGTGGGCACGAGGGCGCGTTGCATGGGTTCGATGGTGACGGGGCCTTCGGGAAGGTAGGCGCGGAGGTCCATGCCGGCCGAGTTACAGGTCTCGTAGGCAGGCATGGGGTTATTTGAAGTGTTGACGATGTTGAGTTTCATATCTATTTCTTTTTCAATATTTTACTATTTACTATATGCATAACGCCTTTCACCAGGTCTTTCTCCTTCCAGCAGATGAAGGCGAAGAAGACCAGCAGCAAGGCCGTATTGATGACCAAGGTCCAGACTGTGCTATCAATTTGTATGTATCTCTGGGCAAAGAATAATCCGATGGCAATGGCGAAATAGAGGAAGGCCGACTTCAAGTCATAGGGTATGGGGGCTTTCTTTTGTCCGACGATGAACGACAACACCATGCAGGTGGCATAGCCCGCAAAGCCGCCCCATGCGCAGGCCATATAGCCGTATTGCGGCACGAAGATGAAGTTGATAGCGAGCAGCACGGCGCAGCCTATGGCAGAGAAGATGGCTCCCCACCAGGTCTGGTCGATGAGCTTGTACCAGAACGACAGGTTGAAATAGATGCCCATGAAGATCTCGGCCATCATCACGATGGGAACAACGCGCAGACCCTCCCAATAGTTGGGGCTGATGATGTGCTTGAGCAACGGCATATACATCACCACGGCGAGGAAAGCCAACAGGGTGAAGATGATGAAGTATTTCATCACCTTGGCTTGGGCTTCCTTGTCGGCGTCGTCGCGCTTGCCGCCAAAGACGAAAGGCTCATAGGCATAACGGAAGGCTTGGGTGATCATCGCCATAATCATTGCTATCTTGACGCAAGCGCCATAGATGCCCAACTGCACGTCGCCTTCTTCGCCGGGAACGATGAAACGGTAGCAAATCTTGTCGGCCACTTGGTTGAGGATGCCAGCTAAACCCAAGAGCAGCAAAGGCCAGGTGTAGCGTAGCATCTGTCTCAAGATGTTGCGATCGATACCGAAGCGTAGCTTGCTGATTTCGGGGAGGAAGCCAAGGGTGATCAACCCTGTGCAGATGAGATTGACGATGAAGATATAGCCAACTTGGTAGCTGTTCTCGTACCAGCCCATCAGGGCGGGATGGCTCTCTTTTAAGCCTGGAGCAACCAAGAAGATGAACAGGTTCAATCCGATATTGAGGAAGATGAACAGCAGCTTCAGAGCCGCGAATTTGACGGCTTTGTTCTCATAGCGCAGGCGGGCAAACAAGATGGCTTGGAAGGCGTCTAAGGCCACGATGATGGCCATGATCTCGACAAACTCGGGATGGTCGGCATAATGCAGCGCGTTGGAGATGGGTTTCAGCAGCACTGTGACCAATATCACGAACAGCAAGGCAACCAATCCCACGGCCAGCCCCGAGGTGGAGAAGGCCTTGTTGGGGTCGACATCCTTCTTGTTGGAGAAGCGGAAAAAGGTGGTCTCCATGCCGAAAGTGAGGATGACGAGGAGCAAGGCGGTGTAGGCATAAAGATTCGTCACGATGCCATAGCCGCCCGATTCGGCAGCGATTTTGTAGGTATAGAGCGGCACCAGCAGGTAGTTCAAGAACCTGCCGATGATGCTGCTCAAGCCGTAAATGGCGGTTTGCTTCGCCAGGGAGCCTAATCTGTTTTCTGCCATAGATTAATTAGGTTTGTATTACAGTTCTTCAAAGATGTCTTCTAAGATTCTTATTGGAACGGCGTTATTGATGTTTTTAGTCTGTTCTTCATCAAGTTTGTCGTATGATTTTTGAAATGTCTTTATTGACAACTCTTCTTTTAATTCATTAAAAGATTGTAGTACCTCTTTTTGGACATCAAGGTATATTGCATATTTTGCATTTCTATTGGTATCGAAAAACACTATCCCTTTTGAAACCTGGATGGAACCTATAAGGTCAAATGTTTTCCATTCAACTTCAGGAGCCGTGTCATCGTCTGGATGCGGTGTTATGAAGTTCTTTACTATACCCTTTAATTCTTCCAATTGGGTTTCCTTGCCATTAACAAGTATTTTGTTATTCCCGTCTAAATAAATCCGCATGACATTTCTTTCACTAATCTCGGTGTCATTAAGTTCAGGAGCAACGAAAACTATTTTTCCAAACTTGTTCTTTTCCGCAAATGATTTTACATATCGTTCCAGATGCTTGAAATACTCAGTGTTAGGATTCATATCATCATCTTTGCAGAGGACAGAAAGACCTTCGTTTTGGGTGTATTGAAGAAAATGAAAATTATTGTAATAATTTGTATTCACTTCTAAAGGATACAGTATTCTAAAATATCTGAGTGTTTTATTTCTAAACTCCCTTGTTAAGAAATCGTCAATATAATGCTTTTCGATATGGCCCTCCAAATCATAAAACCTTGGAGTAAACATTTGCATATCCCAAGGAATATAATCATAAGAGTGACACGGACAATCTGGAGCAATGTAATCGAAAAAAATGGTATCTGTATTTACCATAATCAACAAAGAAGTATCATAACTATGCCAAACCATTTCATCAAGATGGTTCAAGAAATAGCGAAATGCCGCAGCATCACACAGATTTTCGTAATAACCAAACACCCCCATGCCTTCACTGCTTTTGTCGATAGGTTGCGTGTCTATGTCAATCAAGTCTTGCACTCGTGAATACTCGATCAAGTCCTCGAGAGAATTAGGAAACTTGAAATAATCTTTAATATATAAGTCCAATAAATCTCCCCATGACAATCCTGTGAAATTTCTGCCAAGTTTAACGACCAAACCATTTTCTGCTACAATACTTTCAAACGGATATGAATCTTTCAAGATGGTATCGTTATTGGAAAGAATGGTCAAATCCGTTTCTTCCCATGGATACGTCTTGTTGCAGTGCCATAATAGTTTTTCTTTTTCTTTTTGAAGATGGTTCAGCGTGGTCTCTATACTGTCTTTTACCGATTCTTTGCTCCAATATTCTCTGTATACATTTGTAAAAGTTATTAGTTCATCAGCGGAACTGGGATATTCATAATAACGATAATAATACGCATTTATCATTCCCGATAAAGCAGGGTATTTTTCAGC
>JAEEGF011481043.1_pt1 | contig 22706 bp, 21 predicted proteins | sample 9134171 | NCBI WGS metagenome assembly JAEEGF01 (sample SAMN16246542, study PRJNA631951) | gut metagenome | biome: gut microbiome; feature: rumen; material: AP-attached | host: Bos | place: Iran: Karaj | collected 2018-10
CAACGGATTGCCCCTTGTATTTGCCGAAATTGAATAGCTCGGTCTTAACAGGATTGCCTTCCTTATCAACGACAGTCTGTCCATTACGGTCTTTCAGTTCGCCCATAACAATGCGACCGGCAAAGTCTACATTTTCGTTAGACTTTGAGAAATCTGCCAAAAACTTAACATCGTTCTGCAGCACTCGTTCAGGATCGTCCTGACGGTCTGCAGTGTACATGTCTAACTCACCTTGAAGTACGCGATAGGTTGCTTCTGTATCCTCATCGGCACGGTGGGCAGTGAAGTCATCTTCCATTTTGCGACCACAGTAGAACTTATAGGCTGCAGCAAGGTTTCGACGTTCCATCTTCTTAAAGATGGCACATGCATCTATCAGATGGGTCTTTGAAAAATCGAAGTCGATGCCTGCACGAAGAAATTCCTCAGCCAACAGGGGAACATCGAAATGGTTGGAATTATAGCCGGCAATGTCGCTACCGCTGAATACCTGATTCAACTGCTGTGACAACTGTTTGAAGGTGGGTTTGTCCTTTACATCGTCATTCGTGATGCCTGTCAGTTGCTCAACTACGTCAGGAATAGGTTTCTCGGGATTGATAAGATAATCGCCACGTTCTTCCTTTCCATCAGGAAAAACTTTGATATACGATATTTGAATGACACGGTCCTTGACTAAGTCAAGGCCCGTGGTCTCCAAATCGAATATTACTAGAGGTCTCTGTAATTTCAGTTTCATATTAAATATATTAATTAATCATTGATGAGCATAGGCATCATCAGCATCAAAACGTCTTGGTTCTCAGGCTGTTCAGAGGGCAATACAAGTCCTGCACGGCTTGGGTCAGCCAATTTGATAATGACTTCCTGACATTCGAAGTTGCTCAGAATCTCTATGAAAGAGGATCCCTTGAAACCAATGCTCATGGTGTTGCCGTTATAGTCGCAAGACATACGCTCGGTAGCTGTCTTTGAGAAGTCAAAGTCCTCAGCATCCAACTGCAGAATTCCGTTTTCAACATGGAAACGGATGAGGTTGCTGGAATCGTTGGCAAAGGGCTGTACTCGGCGAAGAGCAGAAAGCAGACCAATGCGGTCGATGGTCAGGATGTTGGGATTGCCCTGTGGAATGACAGAGTTGTAGTTGGGGTAACGTCCTTCTATGAGTCGGCAAATGATTTGTCCGTCACTGAAACTAATCTGTGCATTACGCTCGTCGAAGCGAATCTCCACGTCACCACCATCCTTCTGCAGCAGATTCTTCAGGAGGGTAGCAGGTTTCTTCGGCAGAATGAAAGATGCTGGCTGCTCACTCTGTACGGTGAAAATCTTATTGCGTACTAATTTGTGGCCATCAGAGGCGACAATAGCAAGACACTCTGGAGTGAGGTCAAAATAGATACCGTTCATAACCGGGCGCAACTCGTCTTGTGCTGTTGCAAAGAGAGTGCGGTTGATATTCTCAGCCAACAGGTTGCTTGATACAGTGATGATATTTGCCTGATCGCTGATGGGTTGAGTCTGTGGATATTCGTCAGCATTCTCTATGGGCAGTGAGAATAAACCATTCTGGTAGTTGATCTTAACGATATTTCCCTGCTGATTGACATCAAAGGTGATGGGCTGTTCAGAAAAGCCCTTGACAGCTTCGAGCAAATCATGGTTGGCAATGGCAAAACGAATGTTGCCGTCGCTTTCTGTCAATTCCAACTGTGTCTTCATAACATTCTCACTGTCCGAGGCAGTAAGGTAAAGCACATTGTCTTGAATGTCGAATAAAAAATCGGCTAAAATAGGCAAGGAATTCTTGCTGTTGATGACTCTTGAAAGAGCATTGAGTTTGCTGCTGAGCGCAGTGCTTGATACTGTAAATCTCATGAGTATTTCATTTATTTGTTTTAAGTCCCTAAAATTGACTACAAAAATACAAAAATCCTTCTTCAAATGCAAAAATATTCCGTAAAATATTCTCAAATTAAAAGTATTTTTCGTAATTTCGCAATCTGAAACGTAAAATAAACATTTAATAACGTATAAAACAACTATGGAATTAACAGGTAAAATTATTGCCGTACTACCGGCAAACAGTGGTGTTTCAGCACGTACTGGTAACTCTTGGATGTCTCAGGAATATGTGATTGAAGTTCCTGGACAGTATCCACGCAAGTGTCTGTTCCGTATCTTCGGAGAGGACCGCATCAAGCAATTCAATATCCAAAACGGTGAGGATGTTACGATTAGTTTTGATATTGATGCCCATGAGTATAATGGACGCTGGTTTAACGAAATTCGTGCTTACAATGTCACTCGCGGTGCTGTTGCTCCTCAGCAGGCTGCAACTCCTTTCCCACCACAGCAGGCTGCTGCTCCACAGGCCGCAGATGCTCCATTCCCTCCTGCACAGGAACCCGCTGGAGAGGGTAGTGCTGACGATCTGCCCTTTTAGGATAAAATTCTAAAGAAAATAATATGGGCTGCATTCTTTCGGATGCAGCCCATTATTATATATAATAAGGAGTAGGGGAGTGAATTACTCACCCTTCTCCATTTGTGCCTTCAGATTGGCCAGTACGTCGAGGTCACCGAGAGTGGTGCTTGCTGCAACGTTCTCAATCTTTGGAGTATCGTCCTTCTTGACAGTGCGTGTCTTCTTGGCAGCAGCCTTCTTCTCCTCACGCTGAGGATCCTCAAAGGTGCGGCTGTGAGACAGGATGATGCGCTTTGAATCCTTATTGAACTCAATAACCTTGAAGGGCAGAACCTCATTGAGCTGAGCCTGTGAGCCATCTTCCTTAACGAGATGCTTAGGAGTAGCGAAGCCCTCAACATCCTTGTCAAGTGAAACGACAGCACCCTTTTCGAGCAGCTCGATAATCTTACCATCGTGGATAGAACCAACGGTGTACTTAGCCTCGAATACATCCCAAGGATTATCCTCTAACTGCTTGTGACCAAGTGAGAGACGACGATTCTCCTTGTCGATGTCGAGAACGACAACGTCGATTTCTGCACCAACCTGTGTGAACTCAGAAGGATGTTTAACTTTCTTAGTCCAAGAAAGGTCGCTAATGTGAATCAATCCGTCAACACCCTCTTCCAACTCAACGAATACGCCGAAGTTGGTGAAGTTGCGAACCTTAGCAGTATGCTTGCTGCCTACAGGATACTTCACTTCGATAGCCTCCCATGGGTCTTCCTTCAGCTGCTTGATACCCAGAGACATCTTACGCTCATCGCGGTCGAGAGTCAAGATAACAGCCTCTACATCGTCGCCAACCTTCAGGAACTCCTGAGCTGAACGCAGATGCTGGCTCCAAGACATCTCAGAAACGTGAATCAGACCCTCAACACCAGGCTGAATCTCAACAAATGCACCGTAGTCGGCAATAACAACAACCTTACCCTTTACGTGGTCACCAACCTTCAGGTCGGCATCCAGTGCATCCCAAGGATGTGGAGTGAGCTGCTTCAGACCGAGGGCAATGCGCTTCTTCTCATCGTCGAAGTCGAGAATAACAACATTAATCTTCTGGTCGAGCTCTACTACCTTATGAGGATCGTCTACGCGACCCCAAGAAAGGTCTGTGATGTGGATGAGTCCGTCAACACCACCCAGGTCAACGAATACACCGTAAGAAGTGATGTTCTTAACGGTACCTTCGAGAATCTGACCCTTCTCAAGTTTGCCGATGATTTCTTTCTTTTGTGCTTCCAACTCAGCCTCGATAAGAGCCTTGTGAGAAACAACAACATTGCGGAACTCCTGATTGATCTTCACAATCTTGAAGTCCATGGTCGTGCCTACGAACTGGTCGTAGTCGCGTATAGGATGAACGTCAATCTGGCTGCCAGGCAAGAAGGCCTCGATGCCAAATACGTCAACAATCATACCGCCCTTAGTGCGGCACTTGATGTAACCCTGAACGATTTCCTCATTCTCGAGAGCTGCATTAACACGATCCCAGCTCTTAGAGAGGCGAGCCTTCTTGTGTGAAAGTACGAGCTGTCCCTTCTTGTCCTCTGCGTTCTCAACGTAAACCTCTACAGAGTCACCAACTTTCAGGTCGGGGTTGTAACGGAACTCAGAAGCGGGGATAATACCGTCGCTCTTGTAGCCGATGCTAACGACTACTTCTTTCTTGTCGACGCTGATAACAGTACCATCGACAACCTGATGCTCACTGACTTTGTTCAGTGTCTCATCATACGCCTTGTCAAGTTCTTCCTTGCTGACGTTTGCTACCATACCATTTTCAAACTCTTCCCAATTGAAGTTATCCAATGGCTGGACGTTCTTTGTTAATTCTGACATAATTTAAAAATTTGTTTGTAAAATTAATAAAGTTAGACTTTATGTGAACTATATTGCGGCATCTAACCGCAAATCGGCTGCAAAATTACAAAAACTTTCGCTCATTACAAAATGTTTTGGGCGAAAGTTTTCGTAATTTATTGATTTTCCGTACAATATTAATAACTGCGGGCTATAATCACGCGATATTTGGCAGGTTTGCCACTTACCATATCAACACCAGGTGTCTGTTCGTAGGCAAATGGCACGCAACGGATGGTAGCCTGTGTTTCTTCTTTAATCTGAGCCTCTGTCTCTGCTGTACCATCCCAGTGGCAAAGGAAGAAACCGCCATCCTTAACGCGTTCCTTGAACTCTTCGTAGTTGTCGCATTCATAGACGTGTTCGTCACGATACTTGCGGGCTTTCTCGAAAATGTTCTTCTGGATGTCTTCTAAAAGCTGCTCTACATATTGGGCAACACCCTCTATCGGACGTGTCTCTTTTTCCAGCGTGTCACGACGCATTACTTCAATGGTGCCATTCTCTAAGTCACGGGCTCCTAATACCAGACGTACAGGAACACCTTTCAGTTCGTAATCAGCAAATTTGAATCCAGGACGTTTGTTGTCAGCATCATCGAATTTGACGCTGATACCCTTGGAGCGCAATTCCTCAATGATGGGAGCCACCTCCTTGTTCACTAATTCCATCTGCTCAGGTTTGGTGGCGATAGGAATGATTACCACCTGAATAGGAGCCAAACGTGGAGGAAGAACTAATCCGTTATCGTCGGAATGGGTCATGATAAGGGCACCAATCAATCGAGTTGAAACGCCCCATGAAGTAGCCCATACATATTCCGGCTTGTTCTCCTTATTTAAATAGGTAACCTCGAAGGCCTTTGCAAAATTCTGTCCGAGGAAGTGGGAGGTACCACTCTGAAGCGCCTTACCATCCTGCATCATTGCTTCTATGGTGTATGTGTCGAGGGCACCGGCAAAGCGCTCGGTTTCACTCTTTACACCCTGTAGAACAGGAACGGCCATCCATTCCTCGGCAAATTTGGCATATACACTGAGCATCTTCTGTGCTTCAGCTTCAGCTTCTTCCTTGGTAGCGTGAGCGGTGTGGCCTTCCTGCCAGAGGAACTCAGAAGTACGGAGGAAAGGACGGGTGCGCATTTCCCAACGCATGACGTTACACCACTGGTTGCACATCAATGGCAGGTCACGCCAGGAATGAATCCAGTTCTTATAAGTGTTCCAGATGATGGTTTCTGACGTAGGACGAACAATGAGTTCCTCTTCCAGTTTTGCGGAAGGATCCACTTCAACACCGCTTTTGTCATCCTTGGCGCGAAGGCGATAATGGGTTACTACTGCACACTCTTTGGCGAAACCTTCTACGTGTTCTGCTTCGCGGCTGAGGAATGATTTCGGAATCAGCAAGGGAAAATAGGCATTTTGGGCTCCCGTTTCCTTAAACATCTTATCAAGTTGCTGCTGCATCTTCTCCCAGATGGCATAGCCATAAGGTTTGATAACCATACAACCGCGTACAGCCGATTGTTCAGCGAGGTCGGCTTTTACCACAAGATCATTATACCACTGACTGTAATTGTCAGCTCTTTTAGTCATTTCTTTGAGTTCTTTTGCCATAAAATTCTTTAATTTTCTAAATTTGCTGCAAAATTACGAAATTATTATCAATTATTTTGTATCTTTGCCACAAATTATTTCTTTTTATTTAATTCGATATGAAAACTAAAATTATTTCTCTGTTACTTTGCGTAGGCATGCTCTTCGCATGTAACAACACCCAGAAGGGTGCAGGAATCGGTGCCGGAGGCGGTGCTTTGTTAGGCGGTATTATTGGTGCTATTGCAGGAAACACAGCCGTTGGCGTAGCTGTCGGTGGTGCTGTTGGTGCTGGTGCAGGTGCTATTATCGGTAATAAGATGGATAAAGCAAAGAAGCAGGCACAGCAGGTTCAGAATGCACAGGTTGAAACAGTAAAGGATACCAATGGCCTGGACGCTGTAAAGGTGACTTTCGATTCAGGTATTCTGTTTGCTACTGGCAAGGCAGACCTCAGCACTAGTGCAAAGAACTCTTTGGCTGAGTTTGCTCGTGTACTCAACTCCAATCAGGATTGCGACGTAGCCATCATTGGTCATACCGACAATACTGGTACTGATGCTGTTAACCAGCCATTGTCAGTAAATCGTGCCAATAGTGTGAGCAGCTATCTGCGTTCTTGTGGTGTACAGAGCAAGCAGATTAAGAGTGTTGAAGGTCAGGGTTCAACCAATCCTGTTGCCGACAACTCAACAGCTGCCGGTCGTCAGCAGAACCGTCGTGTAGAGGTTTACATGTACGCCAGCAAGGAGATGATTCAGAAAGCTGAGGCAGGAACTCTCCAGTAATGAAGGTTTTTCTTCATAAAATTAAGAGATTTATCATGTGGATAGTGGTGGCATTTTTTGCCTCCACTATCCTTTCTGTTGTAGTGTTGCGTTGGGTCCCTGTATGGTTCACCCCCCTGATGTTTATCCGCTTGGGACAACAAATGTCCCAGGGGAGGGAATTAACGCTACATCATCATTGGGTGCCTTATGACGAAATATCCCCATCGCTTTCGCTGGCTGTTATGGGAAGTGAAGATGCTCGCTTCTTAGAACATCACGGATTTGACTATAAGGCGATAGAACATGCAGCCATTCGTAATCTGAAACATCCTGAGAAACGGAAGCTGGGCGCATCTACCATTAGTCAGCAAACAGCCAAGAATGTTTTCTTGTGGCCTGGACGCTCTTGGGTACGAAAAGGTTTTGAGGTCTATTTTACAGCGTTGATAGAACTCTTTTGGTCAAAACAGCGTATTATGGAGGTCTATCTTAACTCGATAGAGATGGGCGATGGTATCTATGGTGCCGATGCGGTGGCTGAGTGGCATTTCCATAAGACGGCATCAGGACTGACCAAAGCGGAGTGTGCTTTGATAGCTGCTACACTTCCTAATCCTTTGCGTTATAATTCGGCCAAGCCCAGTGCCTATGTCTTAAAAAGACAAAAGCGCATCCTTCATGAGATGCGCTATGTGAAACCTTTACCGTAAGAAAATCCCTTCTTACATTCTTTTCTTGATTTCTTCTGCCATTTGCTCTTGAAGTTCCTTTGCCTTTTGGGCTGCAACTTCTGCAAAGTCCTCTCCGTTGCTGGCATAGATGATGCCACGTGAGGAGTTAACGAGCAGTCCGCAGTCTTTCGTCATACCATATTGGCAAACCTCTTGCAAACTGCCTCCTTGTGCACCAACACCGGGAACGAGCAGGAAATGGGTGGGGGCTACCTTACGGATGTCTTCAAACATACGCCCCTGTGTAGCTCCGACAACATACATCATGTTTTCGTCGTTACCCCACTGCTGACTCTTCTTCAACACTTTTTCGAAGAGGCGTTCGCCCTGTGCATCCTCAGTCAACTGGAAATCGTACGAACCTTTATTTGAGGTTAATGCCAGCAGGATAACCCACTTGTCGTCGTAACCGAGGAAGGGAGTCACCGAGTCTTCGCCCATATAGGGTGCCACTGTCAGTGCATCAACGTCATATTCCTCAAAGAACGTCTTGGCATACATCTTCGACGTATTTCCGATATCTCCGCGCTTGGCATCTGCAATGATGAAGTGGTTGGGATACTCTTCCTTCAGATATTCCACAGTGGCTTCGAAGGCTAATATACCATCTACACCATATGCCTCGTAGAAAGCCAAGTTGGGTTTATATGCGACACAGTAGGGGGCTGTCGCATCAATGATGAGGGCATTAAACTCACAAAGGGCACGGAAGACGTAATCGTCGCCATCCTTTTCCTTTGCTTCGTCGATGATGCACTGTGGAATCTTGTTGATATCGGTATCAAGACCCACACAGAGAAACGACTGTTTCTCCTTGATTTGTTGTATAAGTTCTTTTCTATTCATAATTATTTCTTAAAGTATAGATATAATAAATAGAAGAAATAGACAATACCAAACCAGATTAAAAGAAACCCCCAACTTACCCAAATACTAGGTATCTCTTTGGCAAAATAATTTGAAGGAATAATGCCAAAAGATGCGATGATGGCAGGCCATAACTGGTCTTTTCTCATTTCTTGGCGCATAGGTGCCCAAAATTTTTTCCAATCCATTTTTTTATTTATCTAAAGTTCCGTTTCTTTCATTCGTTCTGCATTCTCCGCAACGGTCAGTGCATCAATCATGGGCTGAATATCTCCACCGAGGAAACCCTGCAGGTCGTGAGTGGTATAGCCGATGCGGTGGTCGGTGACGCGTCCCTGAGGGAAATTGTAGGTACGAATTTTAGCTGAGCGGTCACCGGTCGAGACGAGCGTCTTGCGGCGCGAGGCTATATCGTCCATGTATTTCTGATGTTCCTTATCATATATAAAAGTGTACAGGCGCGAGAGTGCGCGTTCCTTATTTTTAGGTTGGTCACGCGTCTCCGTACATTCGATGAGGATTTCTTCTGTCTCACCAGTATTAGGATTCTTCCACATATAGCGCAGACGAACGCCCGATTCCACTTTGTTCACGTTCTGACCACCGGCACCACTTGAACGGAAGGTATCCCACTTGATTTCTCCCTCGTTGATATGCACTTCAAACTTATCCGCCTCTGGCAATACGGCAACGGTGGCTGCCGAAGTATGCATACGCCCCTGTGTCTCTGTGGCAGGCACACGCTGTACACGGTGAACGCCCGATTCATACTTCAATGTACCATAGACGTCGGCACCGCTGACAGCAAAGTCGATTTCCTTGTAACCGCCGACAGCACCTTCCGACACACTGGTGATGGAGAGCTGCCATCCTTTCGAGTCACAATAACTCTTGTACATCTTGAACAAATCGCCAGCAAACAGGCAAGCCTCGTCGCCACCGGTTCCTGCGCGTATCTCCATCTGTACATTCTTGGCATCCTCAGGGTCCTTGGGTATCAGGGCAATCTTGATTTCCTCCTCCAGCTTGGGTTGCAATGCCTCGTTCTCGGCAAGTTCCTCACGTGCCATTTCCTTCATCTCGGCATCATCCTCGTTGGCCAAAATGTCCTTAGCCTCTTTGATACTGTTCAGACAGGCGATGTAACGCTTACGCGCATCCATGATATCGCCCAAGTCTTTGTATTCTTTAGTGAGTTTGACGAAACGGTTTTGGTCGCCAATGACGCTTGGGTCAGTTATCAGGGTAGATACCTCCTCAAAGCGGGCCTCAAGCCCGTCCAGTTTCTGTAAAATACTGTTATTCTCCATATTGTGTGCAAAGGTACGAATAAGTGAGCAGAAATCCAAAAGAATTTTAAGATTTCTCGAACGTTAGTACCTTTGGCTTCATGACCTCTTATTACAATCCTGGTACGTGTCACATATGTCCATCGCCCCACGAACATATGTTCATTGCCCTTCGAACATATGTCCATTGCCCTACGAACATATGTCCATTGCCCCGCGAACATATTACACTAGTTCCCAAAAGGCTACGGCAGAGGCTGCTGCGACGTTTAGGGAGTCGACACCATGGGCCATTGGGATGCGTACGACATAGTCTGCAGCGGCGATGGTGGATGGAGCAAGACCGTCGCCTTCCGTTCCCATGATGATGGCCAGACGCTCTTCTGCCTTTAGAATTGGTGAATCGAGTGGGATGGAGTTGTCGGTCAATGCCATAGCTACCGTCTTGAATCCAATGTCGTGCAGTTGGTTGATGTCGTCAATCCAAGTCCATGGAACAAGGAAGACAGAGCCCATCGATACTCTGACGGCTCTACGGTTCAATGGGTCGCACGAACTGGTGGTCAGTAATACTGCATCGATGCCCAGTGCTGCTGCTGAACGGAAGATGGCTCCGATGTTGGTGGTGTCAACTACGCCGTCAATGACAACAATGCGTCGGGCACCAGCACAGATGTCTGTAAGACGTTGTGGGGCAGGGCGCCTCATGGCACACAGCACCCCTCGGGTTAGTGTGTAACCGGTCAGTGTCGCCAGCAGTTCGCGACAGCCCGTAAAAATGGGAATGTCTCCGCATCGCCCGATGATGTCGGAGGCATCCCCTTCTATATGTTTCTGTTCACAAAGCAATGCAACAGGACTGTATCCTGCATCCAGTGCTACCCGGATTACTTTTGGACTCTCCACAATAAAGATTCCCTTCTCAGGTTCCTTCCGGTTGCGCAACTGGGCTTCCGTCAGCGAACTGAAAATCTCTACCCCGGAATGGGCCAGGTCAGTAATCTCGATGACAGGCATTGCTAATAATCAAAAGTACCGAATTCGCTCTGGATGGTGAGACTCTTCTTTCCTTCTTCTATATGTCCGACTACCTGGGCGTCGATATGGAACGATTTAGAGATTTCTATTACCTTCTCAGCTACTTCAGGACGTACATAAATCTCCATGCGGTGACCCATGTTGAACACCTGGTACATTTCTTTCCAGTCAGTGCCCGAGCACTCATGTATGGCACGGAAGAGTGGGGGCACAGGGAACATGTTGTCCTTGACGACACGGCAGTTGTCGCTGACGAAGTGGAGAACCTTGGTCTGAGCACCGCCAGTGCAGTGCACCATACCATGAATCTCAGGACGCAACTCGTCCAGCAGTCTCTTGATGACAGGTGCATAAGTGCGGGTAGGCGAGAGCACCAACTGTCCGGCATCCACAGGAGAGCCTTCTACAGCATCAGTCAGTTGGTACTTACCACTGTAAACCAAGTCATTGGGTACTGCATGGTCAAAACTCTCAGGATATTTCTCTGCGAGATATTTGGCAAAGACATCATGGCGGGCAGAGGTCAGTCCGTTGCTGCCCATACCGCCATTATAGCGTTTCTCGTATGTTGCCTGACCTGTAGATGAGAGTCCAACAATAACATCACCGGGACGAATGTTGGCATTGTCAATCACGTCACTGCGCTTCATGCGACAAGTAACTGTGCTGTCAACAATGATGGTACGAACCAAATCGCCGACATCAGCAGTCTCGCCACCGGTAGGCCAGATACCAATACCCATTTCACGGAGTTCTGCCAGCAATTCGTCTGTACCGTTGATGATAGCAGAAATCACTTCACCAGGCACCAGCATCTTGTTGCGCCCAATAGTACTGCTGACGAGAATATTATCAACGGCTCCCACGCATAGCAGATCGTCGGTATTCATGACAATGGCATCTTGGGCAATACCTTTCCATACGGACAGGTCGCCCGTCTCTTTCCAGTACATATACGCCAAACTCGACTTAGTACCGGCACCGTCGGCATGCATGATGTTGCAATACTCCGGATCGCCGCCTAAAATGTCAGGAATGATTTTGCAGAATGCTTGAGGGTATAGTCCCTTGTCAATGTTCTTGATGGCTGCGTGAACGTCCTCCTTAGCGGCACTGACGCCACGTTGCATATAACGGTTGTTACTCATAACAATTAGAATTTTACTTGTGGTGCTTTCTCTGCTCCTGCTTCAGCCTCGAACTTGGTCATCTGGTGGAAACCGAAGATGCCGGCAAAAATGTTCTTGGGGAATGAGCGAATCTCTACATTATAAGTCTGTACTGCTTTGTTGAAGGCATTACGAGCCTCGTTGATACGATTCTCAGTGCCCTCCAACTGAACCTGCAGGTCGCGGAAATTCTCGTTAGCTTTCAAGTCGGGGTAATTCTCCTGAATGGCAATCAGTCTGCCCAGCGCACTGCCCAGTTCGCCTTGTGCCTGCTGGAATTCCTTTAGTTTCTCGGGGGTCAGATTCTCAGTGTCCAGATTAATCGAGGTGGCCTTTGTACGAGCATTGACCACATCCTCCAAGGTCTGCTTCTCATGGGCAGCATATCCTTTGACCGTTTCCACAAGATTAGGAATCAGGTCGGCACGACGCTGATAAGTAGACTGAACATTGGCCAGTGCAGTTGTAGCCTGCTCTTGTACGCCAACCATCGAATTGTAAGCACTTGCAGCCCATGCACCAACGATAACAACGACTGCGATAATAGCGATAAGTCCTTTACTGATTTTCATAATGATAATATTTTAATATGTTATTTCTTTACTCTGTTACCACCTCGACGTGGCTCCACCGCCTCCGAAGCTGCCGCCTCCGAAACTGCCACCGCTGAAGCCTCCGCCTCCCCATGAACTGCCACCGCTTCGTCCGCCTCCCCAAGAGCCGCCTCCGCCGCTATAGGTTTCTTCATAGAACGGATTGGAACGGATAGAAGCCATGCTCAGCACAGCTATCCATTGGTATTTGTTGTTGAGTCTAAGGAAGAATAGTGCCCAGGCGATGAAAAAGAGGAAATATAACCCTATGGTGGAGGCTATCTCATCGTCAATTTCGTCGCTTTTGCTCGACAACTCCGTCGTCTCAGGCAGTGTTTTTTTCTGCATGGTGGCATAAATAGCCTCAGTCAGGTAGAGCATACCGCTGTCAGGCATTTCGGCACGCATAGCCGGAACAACGTATTCCTGCTGCAGACGCCGGCATTCAACATCAGTCAGATCGCCTTCCAAACTTCTGCCTGGCGACATGTTGATGCTATGGTCAAGATAGCCGACCACTACCATCAGTCCACGGTCATTTCTGCCTACACCATATTTATTTCCGACATCCTGGGCAAAACGGAAGGGGTCGTCGTTCTCAATGTGATTGACAATAATGACAACCGACTCAATGCCTAATTCCGTATCCAGGCGTTTCAGGGTGATATTCATCTGGTCAACCGTGTTCTGCGATAGGATATGGTCGGGATTGGACACATACTGATTGGCATCCTGCAAGTGGGGAATGGGAATTGTTTCCGCGTTCCAGTATTTCTCATCAGTAGTGTTGACAATAGACGAAACAGGGGCTTCTTCGTCAGGTAGGGAAAAGGAACAACAGAAGAAGGCAACAGTCAGTCCTATAAAGAAAATCCAGCCCCAGGCTTGTCTGGCTTTACACCATGAAGGGTTCATTTTCTCCCATGTGGAGATAATCCTCCGGCGCTCACTATGATACTGACGCGCCAGACTCTGATAGGTCTTGGAGTATTGCCGCTTCGTACCAATCTTGTCGTGCTTGTACTTCTTTTCCAAGTCACCGATGGCTGCATTATACTGTTCTGTCAGGTCTTTGACATCCATCGTTTTCTGCATCAATGCCGTATATGGCGTGTAATCCCATCTGCGTGTCACAGAGAAACCACCCACCAGCAGACAGGCTATGAATCCGAGAAAATAGATGAATGTCGTCATGTCTTTATCTTATATTTCGTGCCAGAATTCCCATGAGGCAAAAGCCTGTAAGAGCAACATCTCCAGTCCGTTCTTCACGTTAGCCCCATATTCTGCTCCACGTTTCATGAAGAGTGTCTCGTCAGGGTTATAGATAAGGTCATAGAGAATTGTGTGCGAGTCCATTGCTTCGTAAGGCAGGTCAGGACAGTACTCCGTTTTAGGATACATCCCTACCGGTGTGCAATTCACAATGACATTATATTCCTTAATGATTTCAGGCGTGATGTTCTTGTATTGTATGGTTTCAGGCCGTTCATATCGACTGACGAACACCGTTTCGAGTCCGAGGTTGCGCAATCCGTAGTCAATAGCCTTTGACGCTCCGCCAGTGCCAAGAATCAGTGCCTTGTGGTGCCATTTCTTGTCGAGCATCGGTTCTATGCTCTTGGTGAATCCGATGACGTCGGAGTTATACCCCTTCAAGATGGTTTTGTTGCCACGATGGGTAATGCGAATCACATTCACTGCTCCAATGGCTCTTGCCTCTGGTGCAATACTATCCAGGAAAGGCAACACTTTTTCCTTGTAGGGGATGGTCACATTAAGTCCTTTCAGTTCGGGGTTAGAACTGAGCACTTCGGGCAGTGCGTCGATGTTGGGAATCTCGTAATTCTCGTACACCGCGTCAATATTCTCATCCTGAAACCTCTGATTGAAGTAACTGATGGAGAAAGAGTGCCCGAGTGGGTATCCAATTAATCCGTACTTGTCCATAATTTCTTTTCCTTTATTTAGTTGCGAAGTAAATCGTGCAGATACCAAAGGTGAGGCGTTTGAATGAAGCTTCACGGAACCCTGTGTTCTTCAGAATCTCCACCATCTGCTCGCCTTGCGGGAAAGCTTCGATGGTTTGTGTGAGATACGAATAGGCGGCAGTGTCTTTGGAAATCAGTCGTCCGTAAACAGGCAGTACTGTGTGTGAGTAAATGTGAAAGAGTTGTTTCATGGGAAAACTCACTGGCGAGGTTAGCTCTGCAACGCTCAGGTGTCCTCCGTCCTTCAACACTCGGCACATTTCCCGAAGTCCTTGGTCAAGGTTTGAGAAGTTGCGGATGCCAAAGGCAGCAGTGACGGCATCGAAAGTGCGGTCTGCGTAGGATAGGTGCAGACAGTCTTCCTTTTCAAAGGATATAATCTGTTGCAATCCGCGTTCCTCAACCTTCTTCCTGCCTATCTCCATCATGCCCTCTGAGATGTCGGCTCCCACCAGTCGTGCAGGTTTTAGCATATCGGCAGCCAGAATGGCAAAATCGCCAGTACCTGTGGCAATGTCGAGAATAGCCTGTGGACGGTATGGCGCCAACTGCTTGATGGCTTTCTTGCGCCAGCTGCGGTCTATATCCCATGAGAGACGATGGTTGAGTGCATCATAGGTAGGAGCAATGTTGTCGAACATTTGCTCCACCTGTGTTGCCTTGTCGCCGTTGTTATATGGCTTTATCGTCTCTTGTTGATACATATTCTCTCTAAGGATTATCTTGTTTTCAGATATTCGCTGACGTTCTTCTCGATACGTGCTGCAATATCGTCGTTGTCGCCAGCCTTTTCAAACTTCTCACCGATAATGTGTTCGTAGAGTTCAATATAGCGCTCGCTGACACTCTCTGCATATTCGTCAGTAATCTCTGGCATCACCTGTCCGGGTTCGTTCATGAAGTTGTGCTCGATGAGCCACTGGCGCACGAATTCCTTCGAGAGTTGCTTCTGAGGTTCACCCTTAGCCAGTTTCTCTTCATAACCGTCGGCATAGAAATAGCGACTTGAGTCAGGTGTGTGAATTTCGTCGATGAGATACACCTTGCCGTCGCGCTTTCCAAACTCGTATTTGGTGTCAACAAGGATAAGGCCCTGCTTCTTGGCTATTTCCTGTCCACGGGCAAAGAGCTTGCGGGTATAATCTTCCATGACGGCATAATCCTCAGCACTGACGATGCCCTGTGCAATGATTTCCTCTTTTGAGATATTCAGGTCGTGACCCTCGTCGGCTTTTGTGGTCGGGGTGATGATAGGCTCAGGGAAACGCTCGTTCTCCTTCATACCTTCAGGCAGTTTGACACCACACAACTCACGGCATCCGTTCTTGTATTCGCGCCATGCAGAACCGGTCAGAATGCTGCGGATAATCATCTCCACACGGAATCCCTCACACTTCAGTCCTACAGTGACCATGGGGTCGGGGGTTGCCAGTTTCCAGTTGGGGCAGATGTCGCTGGTAGCATCCAGGAATTTTGCTGCTATCTGGTTCAGCACCTGTCCCTTAAAGGGAATACCTTTTGGCAGGATGACGTCAAAAGCCGAAATACGGTCTGTTGCCACCATCACCATCAGGTCGTCGTTGATGTTATACACGTCACGGACTTTGCCGTGATAAACACTCTTTTGTCCTTCAAAATTGAAGTCAGTCTTTGTTAATGCTTTCATTGTTATCTTTATTTTGTTTGTCTTTGTCGAATTTCTCGTAGGCGTTGACGATACGGGTTACCAGTTTGTGGCGTACTATGTCTTTTCGTCCAAGTTCCACTACGCCGATACCCTCTATGTCCTTCAGTATTTTCAAGGCTTCCACCAATCCGCTTCTCTGTTCGCGTGGCAGGTCTATCTGCGTCATATCGCCTGTGATAATCATCTTTGTATTCCATCCCATACGCGTCAGAAACATCCTGATTTGCTGGGGTGTCGTGTTCTGCGCCTCGTCAAGAATGACTACAGCGTCGCTCAGTGTGCGTCCTCGCATGAAGGCGAGTGGGGCTATCTGTATGACGTGTTTCTCCATCATGTCCTGCAACTTCACCTGAGGCAGCATGTCTTCCAGTGCGTCATAGAGGGGTTGCAGATAGGGGTCTATCTTGTCCTTCATATCGCCAGGCAGGAACCCTAGTTTCTCGCCAGCCTCCACAGCAGGTCGTGACAGGATGATTTTCTTGGCTGTTTTTTCTTTCAGCGCCTTTACTGCCAGGGCTATCGAAAGGTATGTCTTACCCGTTCCTGCTGGCCCCACGGCAAATATCATGTCGTTTTGCTCATAGGCATCGATGAGTTTCTGCTGATTCTCCGAACGTGCTTTGATGGCGCGCCCCGACATGGAGTAGCATACTACGCCCTCCGGCACTTCGTCCTTGGTGCGATGCCCCTTGATGATATCCAATATGTCTTCCTCCTTCAGCGAATTAAATCGCAATACGTGCTGACGTATTTTCTCAGCACTCTCTTCGAAGGAGGCCATCTGCTCCTCGTCACCCAATATGCGGATGACGTTATCTCGTGCAACTATACGCAGTTTCGGGTACAACGCACGCATCATCTGCAAATGGGCATTCCCCGTACCATAGAAAACCACGGGGTCAATATCCTCTAATACGAAATGTTTCTCTATCAAAATCGCAATAATTACTAATTAGATTGCAAAGTTACATCTTTTTTGCAAATTATGTGCTTTTTTTGCCAGAAAATGTGTACCTTCGCAGCCAAATGAAGATAACAAAGAACAAATTCTTGCTTGGATTTGGCATTGTAGTGCTAATTCTTGCCCTTATAAAAGCAATTTTTCCTGAGGTTTCCACCCCTCGTAACGAACAGGCTCTCGTAGCTGAGAGTCCACAGCCTGATGAGGATGTCAGCCAGGCGGTTGTCCCTCCTTCGCCTGTTGTCAAGAAGCCTGTCAAGAAGCATCGCATCCGTGGTGTACAGAATTACAAGGCTACATTCCCTGACAGTCAGGCAGTACAGATTGTGGCAGCTGAGCGTTGGGGTGTCCGTCCTGTCAAGAACCGTGAGGATGCAGAGAAGCGTAAGAAGGAATTGGTCTTTGTCGGCGCCAATCCTTATTATCATGTTGATCCGCTATATAGTTCGATTCCTTATCTGGTGCCTCGTGCCGCAATACTGTTGGAGGATATCGGAAAAGCGTTCTACGATAGTCTGTATGTAAAGGGTGTTCCCTTCAATCAGCTGATTGTCACCAGTGTGCTCCGTTCCGAGTCTGACGTAGTAAAATTGCGCCGAAGAAATGGCAATGCTACTGAGCGTAGCTGTCATCTCTTCGGCACTACTTTTGATATTTGCTACAATCGGTATCACGCTGTAACTCAGCCAGTTCGCGACGACACGTTAAAGTGGGTGTTATGCGAGGTTTTGCGTGATATGCGTGAGCAAGGTCGTTGCTATATCAAATATGAAGTGAAGCAGGGCTGCTTCCACATGACCGTTAGGTGAAAAGCCTCACCCCCAACCCCTCTCCTTCTGAGAGGGGAGTTATTATCTTGACAGGAGGAATGCCTTGAAGTCTTCGAAGTTCTTGCTGAGTTCTACACTTTGTTTCTGACCTCTCATGAAAGCGGCAAGGCGTTCAGGTATCTCAACGTCGCCACCGATGATGCTGTCCACAGTCTCCTTGAACTTAGCAGGGTGGGCTGTCTCGCAGAACACACCGAACTCACCTTCTTTCAGTCCTTCCTGTAAGGCACGATAGCCACAGGCACCGTGTGGGTCAAGGATGTAGCCTGTCTCGGCATAGCACTGTCGCATGGTTTCACGAATCTGATCGTCTGTATAGGTGGCACCGCTAATCAGACTGCTGATGCGTTCGTGGCTCTTGCCATATAGGTCGTAGATACGGGCGAAGTTAGAGGGATCGCCCACATCCATCGCATTAGCCAGTGTCTGCACCGAAGCCTTTGGCTCATATTTGCCTGTCTGCAGATATTTATAGAAAATATCGTTGGCATTGTTTGCAGCAATGAAGCGCTTGATAGGCAGTCCCATCTCGTGTCCGAACAGGGCAGAACAGATGTTTCCGAAATTACCAGATGGCACACACATAACGAGGTTGTCAGCCTTGCCAAGTGCCTTCATGCGTGCGTAGGCATTGAAATAGTAGAAAGCCTGAGGCAGGAATCGGGCCACATTGATGCTGTTGGCTGATGTCAGTTTTATGTGTTGGTTCAGTTCCTCATCCATGAAGGCCGACTTTACTAAAGCCTGGCAGTCGTCGAAGACACCGTCCACCTCAATAGCAGTGATATTCTTGCCGAGTGTGGTAAACTGACTTTCCTGAATCTTGCTCACCTTACCTTTAGGATAGAGGACATAGACGTGGATGCCGTCTACACCAAGGAATCCGTTGGCTACAGCCGAACCGGTGTCGCCAGAGGTAGCTACCAGCACATTCACCAATTCGTGATTGTCTTGGCGAATGAAGTATTGCAGCAGTCGTGCCATGAAGCGGGCACCTACGTCCTTGAATGCCAGGGTGGGGCCGTGGAATAGCTCCAGTGTGTAGATGTTGTCCTTGACTTTCACCACCGGACAGTCGAACGACAGTGTGTCATAAACGATTTTCCTGAGGGCTTCCGCTTCGACATCCTCGCCAAAGAAGGCGTCGGCAACGGTATAGGCAATCTCTTGGAATGTCTTGGTCTCTATGGTGTCAAAGAATTCCTTAGGCAACTGCTTGATACGTTCGGGCATATAGAGTCCGCGATCTTCTGCAAGTCCCTTGACTACTGCTTTCTGCAGGTCGGCGATGGGCGCATTCCCATTGGTACTATAATATTTCATGTTCCTTTATCTGAATTTTGCTGCAAAGATACGATTAAGTGAGCAAAGAACCAAAGGAAAACCTGTTTTTCTTTTGTTCTTTTGAACGAAAGTATCTTCGAGCTCGTCTCAAAGTTGCGATTAAGTGAGAAGAATACAAAATAAAATCACATTTATTTTTATTCCTGAGCGAAAGTGCTGTTACGTTTTTCTTTACAAATTAGTCCCATCATTTCAAGCCCCCAAAAACCATGAGTTAACTCGATCGATCAAATGAGTTAACTCAATCGGCAAATCGAGTTAACTCAATTCATTATTTGAATTAATGAGTATAATATTGTATTCAGTGATTTTTCTTTATAGATTTAAAACAAATGAAACCGCTGTTCTGTTCAATTCTCATTTCTACCATATAGGCATTCGAACTGTCTCTGTTCTTGAAAAGTAATGGGCGTCCGTCGTCAGTGGCAGAACCTGCCACTACCACAAGGGTACATCCCAACGTCTTCAGACAGAACGTCAAAAGAAGCAATATAAAGGTAAGAAAACGATGGGCACCTATTCTCATTTCACAATCCATAGTGGTTAAAACTCGCTTGCAAAGTTACAGAAAAAGGTTGTAAAGAACAATGGATTTTGGAAGATTAACGCTAATCGTTTCTAAGAAACGCTTCCCAAAGCAAGAATTCGGCCTGTAATAAAGGCAATACGGGGAAGAACGGTGTGGTGCCTGTGATGGGCAGGGTTACGATTAACGGCACTCAGAGCCAGTTCTGTTGTAAGAAGACGATTCCGCTTGATATGTGGGACGTGAAGGGCAATTGTGCCAAAGGCCGCAGCAAGGAGGCATTGCAGATTAACCGCGAACTGGATAATATCAAGGCGCAGATCATCAAGCATTATCAGCACCTATCGGATCGTGAGGCTTTCGTTACGGCAGAGATGGTGCGCAACTCCTATCAGGGTTTCGGCAGCGAGTACGAAACGCTGCTGAGTGCTTTCGACAAGGACATTGCCAACCAGAAGAAACGTGTGGGCAAGGACAGGGCTGCAAGCACTCTTTGGGCTATGGATCGTTCACGGAAGGATGTGGCTGATTTCATCCAATCGCACTACCGTCGCACTGATATGTCGATGCTGGAACTGACGCCAGAGTTCATCAAGGACTTCGCTGCCTATCTCAGCACAGACCGAGGATTGGCCAATGGAACAATCTGGCAGCGGTGTATGTGGCTGAAAGGTGTCGTGATGAGGGCGCACTATAACGGCAAGATTCCCCGTAACCCGTTCGCGCAGTTCCATATCAGCCCGAATTACAAGGAAAGGGAGTTCCTGACCGAAGAAGAACTGAAGGCTGTCGTAACCCATGAGTTCGAGGACGACAATCTGGCTTTTGTTTGCGACATCTTTGTATTTGTCTGCTTCACAGCCCTTTTTTGAATAGCCATTGTAAAGATAAACATTTTTGTTCGTTTTCAACTAAGTTTATTAAAAAAGTTGTATATTTGCACCTAAATTAAAGTTTGGAATCTATGAAACGACTCGTATCATTATTTATCATTCTTATTTCGGGAATGACCCTGTTCGCTGCGGAAGTCAGCCTGCAGGAAGCGATGGAAAAGGCTCGTGCCTTCATGCAAAAACGCCAAGGCGGCTCAAAAGCGATGCATCGCGCACAGCTTTCCCTCAATATGCAGCAAACCGATGCCGGTACACAGCTGCTCTATGCTTTTAATATAGAGGGTGGGGGATATGTCATAGCCTCTGGCGACGACCGTACCATACCTATCCTGGGCTATAGTCTGACGGGAAGTATTGACACCGACGACATGCCCGACAATATGCGCTCGTGGCTTCAGAGCTATGCCGACGACATTTGCCGTCTCAGCAAAAGCTACACAGCCTTTCAGCAGACCGAAGACACCGGGTTGGCACCCATTACTCCGTTGCTCCATACTACATGGTATCAGGTGAATCCCTATGACCTGATGACACCCGTCTATGAAGGCACGGAGAAGAGCAGCTGGAAAGGCAAGCACAGCGCCACGGGATGTGTGGCTACGGCAATGGCTCAGGTCATGTACTACCACCGATGGCCTCAGGATGCCACGACCACGATACCATCCTACACCTTCATGTACAATGAAAAAGAACCGTGTACGCTGCCAGAACTGCCTGCCACCACGTTCAAGTGGGACCAGATGCTGCCCAACTATACCACAGAACAGCCTGGTACTGAGGCTCAGCGTATGGCTGTTGCCGAACTGATGCGCTACTGCGGACAGGCCGTCAAGATGACCTATACGCCAGAAGCGTCGGGTACGCAACATGAGTTCATTGTCAATGCCTTGCGACGCTATTTTGGCTATTCACAAGCCACCCATAACGTCAACCGTTCCGGATATACCATCGAGGGATGGAAGCAGGTGATATGGAACGAGCTGAACCACAAGCGCCCTGTGTGTTTCGGTGGACAGAGCTCCAGCGGTGGCCATGAGTTTGTCATTGACGGCTATGACGGCAATGGCATGTTCCACGTCAATTGGGGATGGGCAGGGATGAACGACGGCTATTTCGCCATTAACGTGCTGAATCCTAAGGACAACACCAGCGTGGGGTCAGCCTCCAGCACAGACCTTGGCTTTGCTACCAACCAGCAGATTATCCTCGGTATGGAGAAAAGCACTGGACAGGAGACGGAAGTGCCGGAAGTCGTCAAGAAACTGACTCTTTACAACGAACTGATCACAGTCGATTCTATCATGGCTTATCAGGCGGCATACACCGATTTCAACTTAGAGAATGCGGCCTATTATATGGGCATAGGCATCAGGAATGATGACGGCACTTTCGTTCCCGTATTGAAGAACGATACGACCACCAAGTATTCAAATGGGGCTATTGCCAGTCAGTTATACAAGACCGAGAAACTTTCGCTGGCCGACGGTAGCTATGCACTCTGGCCGATAGCCCGCGAGGCCGACGATGCCACCGCGACATGGCAGACCTTCTCTGAGCAGGGACAGTGCTTCTATGTGGATGTAAAGGATGCGAAGCCGACCCTTCGTCGTTCCATGAAACTGAAAATCGTAGATGCCCACTTTGAAACAACACCGACACCGCTGGAGGAGAACACCCTGGTAGTTGTCGTTGAGAACCAGGACGAAGAGGAAGTCAGCACAGTCACCAGACTCAACGTTACCGGCAAGTCAAAACAAGGAAAGTCCTTGTCGGCACTGGACATCAAGACAACCTTGCGTCCTACCGAAATCTATCCTGGTGAGCGCATCACTTTGACCTATCCCATGACCATACCCTGTCAAGGAGACATAAATGTCGAGTTAGAGTATTTCTTAGGGTTGGTAACTCACGACAAAGCCAAAGTCACCGTGGAGAACAGTCCGCACTTCTACGAACTTCAGATGGTGGACTACAAGATAGAATATCTGGATAACAGGACCCTAGAGGCCGAGTTCTACATCAAGAACAACGACACACGCACATGGCAGAGGCCCTACAGCATTATCATGCTGGCGGACATGGAAGG
>JAEEGF010348086.1_pt1 | contig 22702 bp, 21 predicted proteins | sample 9134171 | NCBI WGS metagenome assembly JAEEGF01 (sample SAMN16246542, study PRJNA631951) | gut metagenome | biome: gut microbiome; feature: rumen; material: AP-attached | host: Bos | place: Iran: Karaj | collected 2018-10
TGAACTCTAAGGTTTGTTTCGATACGCTCTCCTGTCTGGTCTACAACAGCCATTTCAATAACTGTGCCAGGAACACTTACCTTATTTTTTACAGCCCCAAAGAATGGAATGAGCTTTGGATGATTGCTATTGAATTTTTCCGCTGCTGCCTTAACTTTAAATAAATCTGCTGGATTAAATGCCATAATATCTTCCTCTTTACATAATCTGAATAGTTAGATTATATACTTCCGTATTATCTTCCGCAACTCCTCTTCCTTGATTGGCTTCGCAATATAATCAGTGAATCCTAATCGCTCATATTCCTCCTTTGCACCTACAACTGCGTTGGCAGTCTGCATTACAAGAGGAGTGTCTTTGTTTATATTGTTTTCAAGAGCGTCTATTAGAGTTTTCAGCTCTATACCATCCATTCCTGGCATCAGATGATCTATGAAAATAATGTCGTACTTGTTTCGTTTTATCTTATCAAGTGCCTCTGGGCCACTGATGGCTGTATCTACGATGATGTCTGTATTGCTGAGTAAAACAGTAAATACTCTAAGATTGATGGCTACATCATCTACCACAAGGATTCTGCCAAGAACATCAAATACTTCGTGTCTGTCAGCCACACGACGATCTCCGTTAGGTCCCATAGAGAATATGCCACAAGGCTCTACCGAACGGATTTCCTGAGGAATCATAACTGTAAAGGAAGTACCCTTGCCTAATTCAGATTCTACAGAGATGGTTCCACCCATCAACTCAACAAGCTGTTTTGTAATTGTAAGTCCTAATCCTGTTCCTTCTATTCTCTTATTGTTAAACTCTCCTACACGTCTAAAGGAATCGAATAGATATGGAATATTTTCCTCTGCAACACCAATACCTGTGTCTGTAACGCATATAATAAGGATAAGTCGGCCTTCGGAAATCTTACCCTGCACAGAAAGTGTAACTCTTCCTGCTGGTGTGTATTTTACCGCGTTAGTAAGCAGGTTTGTAATAACCTGAATTACTCTTTCCTTGTCACCCATTAGCTTTGATGGAAGAACGTCGCTCATATCCACCTCAAAGGAAAGTCTGTTGGCCTTCGCTCTAGGTCGTACCAGTGAGTAGCACTCTCTTATCATATCCATCAAATCGTATTCTTCTGGTGTGATTTCTATTCTTCCAGCTGTAACCTTTGCAAGGTCTAATACCTCGTTTACAATACTTAAAAGATAATTTCCTGCACTGTTTACATCACGGGCATAATCCAGAATAACATCGTCCTTGCTCTCCCTCAAAATCATCTTGTTCATTCCAAGGATGGCATTAATAGGGGTACGCATTTCGTGAGACATTCTGGTCATAAATGCGGTACTTGCATCCTGTGCCTGTACTGCGGCATACATTTCTCGCTCCGTATTTCTAATATCCTTTAGAGCCCTCATATAGGCCATGGTAATAAGGAATAATAGTCCAATTATTAAATAAAGTGAGTTAAGATTGGTTGGATGCAAGAATCTGTAATCGTACATCTGAACAGCACCCATTGCCATTGCGCCAATGATTCCTATAAATTCCAGCCAGTATTTCTTTACCCTGCCCTGAAGCAGGTCTGGAATCACTGTAACAATATAGGTAATCATTGTGACAAAAATTGATATAAAAGCAATTGGAAGCACTCCAAACAAATCTGTATCATTAAAGAACTGTAGCAGCAAGGCTATGATTGCACTGAATTCCTCCAGCACGGCCAGTCCCAAATATATCAGCCTGTATCTTCCCTCCTGTAGCTTGTCGAAATACATAGCCATAGTAAATGGCAGCATAATCAGGCTAAGGTAGGTCATATACGAAAGTAGTGAGAAATTCGGTACAAAAAACTGTCGGCTATTTGTTTCAGCTAAAGACCACATTGCAGCGCAAATCATAGTCCAGCCCGCAAAGAATAAGGATATAGTTTTTCTGTAGGCTATTCTTACGCAGACACCAATTATAAATGCGATTATGCCAAGTGTTAGTAGGAACAGTGTAAGCAAAAGAACATAGCGCTCCACACTGTAAGTGTGCATTAATATTCCCGCCTGTGTTCCCACGAAAAACTCATCTAATACACCAGAATAATTGTTGTCTCCTGCTAGAACTACTCGTATTGTCTTTCCTTCATCCTCTGGATGTAAAGGAATATAAACTATGGTTCCTGGAGAATTGTTTCCAAAAATTCTGGTTTTATCTGTGCTAAACCTGTATCTAAGCTCATCATCAACGTAGGCTGTTACATCCTGCTTGTTTGAATTAAAGCTCAAATAGCAATCCTGGTCCTGCCATACAGTAAGCTTTTTTCTAAGTACAAACTCTCTTGAACCCTCTGGCTCATAATTTCCTGGAAGGGCTATAGGCTCCACTTTTCCATCCCAGTGTATGCGCTCCCATCCATCACTGTAGTTTTCTACCTTAAAATCTGTATAAGTACGTTCATCTGGAAGTGAAAACTCCCCCCAGAAGATTAATCCCAATACAAAGAAAAAGATGATTAAACCAACTATTAATATTAATCCGTATAAAAAACCACTCGTCTTAGTCATACAAACTCCCCAATTTTACATTCAATTTCATTCTCTAGTATAAATTTTCGCTACAGATTAAACAACAATTTACGAAAATAGTCACAAATATTTCTTATAATTACAACAGATTTGGGATGTTAGGAGGTCTTTATGGCAAGTACAGAGCAAATTGCAAAGGAATACTATGACAAAGGTATGAGTCTCATTCATATAAATAATGTTGAATTGGGAATCGACAACCTTAATATGGCCAAAAGCATTTACGAAGAGCTTGGGGATTCTAGCAACTATATCATGACTCTAAGGGGACTTGCTGTGGCCTACGGAATTATGGGCTACGATTCCAAGATGCTTTTTAAATGCCTTGATGCCCTTAATTATCTAGATAAGAATCGTATTCAGGGTGCCAAGCACCTCTTCTATACAACCATATGTAATAGATATATGCTTTTAGGGGATTACGATAGTGCCATAAATTATGGAAAGATGGCTATGCAGGATTTGGAGGAATACGGTACATTTTTCAATAATGATCCAAAGTCCTATCTTATTGCCTGCATGAATCTGGCTTATTCCTATTTACATACCCACAGGTTTGCAGATTCTGAAAACTACCTAAAGCGAGCATCTGAAATAGCTCAGAAAAATGATCTTCACTATCACGATTTCAGTCTTGCTATTTTATATGCAAGTCTTCACCATCAGCTTGGTGACGACCAGTATGTATATGACCATATGGATGACCTGGCAGGTTTTATGAAAAATCCGTTCATCACAATTCAGGATTACATAGAAGATTTGGAGCTTTTGGTTGAGACCTTCTGCAGTATGCAAGAATTCGATAAGGCAGAGGCTGTGGCCAAGAATCTTGATTCCACTGCCACTATCTCAAATGACCATAATCTAAAACTGGAATCCTCAAAGCTCTATATGAATGTATATAAAAAATCGGGAGATACAGAAAAGTATCATCAGGCATGTGTTCGATACGCTGAGGACTCACTGGCTCAGAAAAAAGCTATGGCTTCAGAGCATCTTTTGGAGATGGACACATCAATTGCATTGTCTATTGCGGACACGCCAAATGAATTACTATAATATTTCTTATGAAAAAGAAAACATTAACAATTATAGTGATTGTGGTTGTTGCTCTGGCCATAATAGCAAAAGCAGAGCTTACATTTAATCCTTCAGCCAGATTATTGGCCTCTATAATAAACTTTTCCGAAAGTACATTAAATAATCCGGATTACCTGGCCTACAATATTGATTTGAAGGATTTGTTTATAAACTACACAAATGCCGATATAGAATATTCTGGTAATGCCTATATCAAAAAACTTGAGGGTTTTCCGTACTCCATCAATGGCACCATAAAAGGACAGCGCTCTACCAATCAGAAAAAATTCTCTTGTAAGTCAGATTTGGATGTGCTTGTTATGGATGTAGGTTCAGTGGATTTCTATGCCAAGGATCAGACTGTATACCTTAGCGCTCCTATTCTTGGAGGATTGGCCTATGGTTTCGATACAAACTCTAATCTGTTCCTGGAAGCACCTGATCTTACCAATGATATTAACCACGAATGGTTCCACAACAACAAAAAGAATATTTTTAATTTCGTTAGAAATATTGATATAAAAAAAACCGACGTTGTCTATGTGGATGAAGATGGAACTAAATGTGATGAATTAAAAATCACTATTCCTCAGGGCGAAGGCAAATTCATCTGGGATCTTTTAGGTATGGATATACCTGATCACGATATTAACTGTTCCGTATTTTTGGATAAGCACAACCACACTAGAAATATCACCTTTGATCTCTCCTATAAGACAAAGGGCGCATACATTTCTATTTCTGGAAAGAATTTCAGCACAATCGAGCTCTTATCTCCTCTTCCAGACAATGAAAAGGTTGTAGCTACCATAAAACGTAATGGTGAAAATAATTACACTAATTCTTTTGTAAATAATATTACCTACACTACAAACCTAGGTAAAAAATATTCTATGGATTTCAATATGCTTATGAATTTCGTAGATGATGGAATCAAATTCGAAGCTACAGATGTTACCATTAAAAATGACGATCTAGTCTTAGCTCAGGGATATGTAAATGGTCGTGTAGCTACTGTAGAAAACATGGGGGATGTTTTTGAAAACGCAGGTGTAGATTTATCTGATGTAGAAGTTATTGATTGGGACACAATAAAAAATGACACCGCCTCATTTATAGACGATGCCATTTCCCAAGCTCGTGAAAATGTAGATATTTTTAATATCTTCGATTAGCAATTATTCTTCATCATCAAAACAACCAAGTATTTTGTAAAGTAAAGAATATAACTGCTGCCCCTCTTCAGATGTTAACTGCATACATTTGCCCATCTTAGCAGGTATCTGTGATGCCTGCTTTTTTAATTCTTCGCCATCTTTTGTTAATGTGATGATGAGGTTTCTCTCATCATCCTTTGATCTGCTTCTCTTAACATAACCTTTTTGTTCTAGTTTTTTCAAAACTGGTGTAAGAGTACCTGAATCCAAGAATAGCTTGTCACCCAAAGCCTTAACTGTAATTTCCTTTTCCTCCCATAATACCATCATGGTAATATACTGAGTATAGGTCAAATCCAGTGGATCCAGATATGGCTTATAGCGCTTTACGATTTCCTTGGAACAAGCGTAAAGCGGAAAGCATAATTGATTGGAAATTTTTAAACAATCATATCTGTCACTCATTCCACACTCACCTCATATTAGTTTTTTTCAACGAGCTTATATTAACATAAATTAGAGATTCTTTGAAATGAATTCCTTAAGAGTATCCTTTGGAACGAAGCCAACGTTCATATCAACCTTTTCTCCATCCTTAAGAACAACTAGTGCAGGAATATTCATAATTCCATATTCTCTAGCTAAATCTGGGTTCTCATCTGTATCAACACTGTAAAACTTTGCGTCATCAGCCATTTCCTCTGATACTTCTTCCAAAACTGGTCCAAGCATCTTACAAGGTCCGCACCATACAGCATTAAAATCTAATACTGAAATACCTGACTTATCCATTGCATTAAACTCGTCTGTAGTAATCTTCTTTACCATAATAAAACTCCTTTCAAAGTAAATCAATTGTTACTGATTTTTCTTTAACTCATTTAAATATGAAACAGCAGAAAGTGCTGCTACATTTCCTTCACCAGCTGCCTTAATATACTGATAAGGCGCACCTGTAATATCACCTGCTGCAAATAATCCCTTGATATTTGTAGCCATTGAGCGATCAACCTTTATGTGATTTCCATCCATCTCCAAACCTGGAACAAGCTGAGATGGTGCAATCTGTTCTCTAAGTATAAATATACCATTTGCGGTGAATGTTTTTCCACTAGCATTTAAAATTGCCTGACCATCTTTCATCTCGATAGACTCTGGCTTAACATCCAGGGTAACCTCAATATTTCCACCAAGGTTTCCACTATAATCGTACTGTGGTAAATAATATACTTTCTCTGCTCTCTCAGCAAGGAATTCTGCCTCTGGCTCATCCTCTTTGCTGTAAGCAACAATAATAGCTGTCTTTCCTTTATAAAGTGCAGCATCGCAAGTAGCGCAATAGCTTACTCCTCTACCAAGATTTTCCATCTCACCAGGGAAAGGCTTCATAGCTGTCATACCTGCAGCAATAATAACTGAGCTGGCTTCATAATCACCATTATGGCACTGAATAGCAAAATACTGCCCCATAGAGTATACAGCATTTACCTTATCCTCTGTGATCTCGATGCCCATCTTATTAGCGTGATCAAGAAATGCCTTTGCCATATCTGCACCTGCTACATCAGGTAATCCTAAGTAATTTTGAATAGTATGTGCCTTTGAAACTTTATCTGAAGAACCCTTTCCTCCTAAAAGAAGAACTGTCTTATTTCTAACCTTTGCGGTAATAGCTGCTTCTAAACCTGCAGGGCCTGTACCAATTACAACAACATCAAATCTTTCCATTTTATATACCTCCATCGACGCTGCAAAATAACTAATCTGCAACCGTGATTGAATTGTACACAATTAAATTGCTTTTGTCAACAGGTAATTTAAAAAAGAGCTTTGGGAGTTTTTTCCTTTCCCAAAGCCCTTTCTTATTATAGTAAGAACTATTGAATATTTTGTTAAAAACTATTTATCTATTTTTCTTTTTATTAATTTCAAATGCAGTGATAGTACCTGCTACAGCAATAGCTATAAGAATAAGTATGAGCCAGAGCCAATTAAAGGCTTTCTCAACCTTTGCAAGAGGTACTTCCTCTTCTGCAATCTGCTTTTCTAAGTCATCAGTCTTCTTATTGATATTGATTTCTATTTCGTCCTCAACATCGCCTTCTGATGCTTCTTCATCTTTGTCTGCTGATGCAGTCTTTACTACTGCCTTCTTGCCAGATGACTTGTGCTTTGTATTAAGATTAGAAGCTGCGGCAATAACTGTTTCTCTTAACTCACTATCGTTTTCAGTAATGCTTGAGAATGTATCCACATCTCCTGCCTTGTACGCATTAGCTGAACCACTATTAGAGCCGCTATTTGAACCGCCGTTGCTTCGTGAACCACTATTATTTGAACCGCCCTTACCAGAATCTGCTGGATTTTCCTTTGAGCCATTATCTGTAGCAGCTTTCTTTGTGAAGAGCTTTGTAATATCAAATTTCTTTACTGCAGAAACAACAGTATCTACAACTCTCTTACCAGTAACATATGTCATACTTCCAACATAGCCTGGAAGGTTCTTCATAGTCTTAATTGAATACTTTACAAAAACTGGGAAGTCCAATTTTGAATGGAATTCTTCATTCTTTTCAGAATAGCCGTTATAGTATTCCCTACCAATCTTTACTCCAGATGTGACATTGTAATCTGTCTTTTCAGCATTTCCATTCTCATCAGTCTTTGTGCCGAATGCTGCATTCCATGCACCTGTAGCTGCTGTTGTGCAGTTGTGTGAGAATGTATTGAAATAGCTGTTCTCAGCAAAGTAATCAAGCATTACATTAAGCTGATCACCAGTAGCATCCTGCTCAATCACCTCATTTGGTCCCTGATCATATGCATACTTCTGATTGTAAAGCTCTCTGTTAATCCAAACTCCACCAGGAGTAGTTCCGTTAAGAACGTGATCTGCAAATGCAGTATTGTGAGTTGCAAGAATCTCTACCACAGCTCCAATGTGTGTTGCCACATACTCGTGGTCAACCTTTTCACCAGTAACTGCGTTATAGAATGCTGTAAGCTCAGCAATTTCCTGGGCAGCATTTTCATCTTTTTCAACTAGTGATAAAAGGTATGGAATGTAATCCTGTGTAATTGTAGTCTTCTGATCAGACATTCCATAATTTCCGATTGAGATGTAATCTCCACGGTTTAATACAACAGTGCCCTTTGAGCCCTGGCTAACATTCTGCTGAACATATAAATCATCAGCTGCAGCCTTTCTATCAGACTCATTTGCATCATTTAATTCTGAAACGGTACTTCTCCAAGATACAACGCTTGCATCTTCGCTATCGCAAGCTTCTCTCAGTTTTGCTTTGTACTCGTCATTTGTAACATAGTAATCGTAGAGATTGTCGATTGAAATCTCGAGATTGTTTACATAGCTAGTGTAAACAATATAAACGTGTCCGTGAGTTGGTCCCTGTGTTTCATCGTGACGTGCAACAAGTCTAACGTTACCTAAAACGCCGCCAGCTAAACCACGGCTCCATTTATCTGTATCGTCATAATCATTGATACCATCGTTGTCTGTATCAGCCTTGCAAGGATCAGATACTAAAACTGCATATAAGGTTCCGTCCTCTTTGGTCTCAACTTTTACTTCCTCACCATTTGCCAGACCATCAGCATCTAAATCGTTAGTCTGCTGTATGCGTGCATATGAGTAATCACCAAAAACCTTTGAACCAGACTCTGTAAGAATCTCTCCATCGCAAAGCATCTTTGTGTATAAATCACTGATACCATCGCTGTTGAAATCCTCATCTTCTTTTGCATCGACTAATTCTAATTCCTCGTTGTTTTCAAGCTCCTCTATAAGCTTTTCATCTTCAGCCTCTTCGGCAGCCACTGGCTCTTCTGTAGTAGCCTCTGTGTTCTCTGCTGCAGCAGGCTGTTCTTCTAAAACAACTACTGTAGACTCAGACTGATTAGCTGGTTCAGTCTCAGTTTCTTCTGAAGCATCCTCGGATGTCTCTTCTGTTGTTGATGCTGGAGTAACAACTATATTAGCCTCTGGTTTTACCTCCTCAGCTCCTGTCTCGGTCTCAGCATCTTTGTGTTCCTCTGATGTTAAAACATCTTCTTTTTCAGCTTCGTTCTCATCAGTACTTGGTGTAGGAACATCAATATTAACTGTTTTAAATTCCTGATTTGCAGCTGCAACAGGTGCTACTGTAGTGTTTACAAGTGATTCAGTAACTACTGCTACATCATCTGCATTAGTGTTAAGATTATTCTCCCCTTCAGCGAAGACAGATGTAGGAATAATCTGCGCAACTAATACACCAACAAGTGCTATGGAAGCCACCTTGTAATACTTTTTCATTTACTTATCCTCCCTCAAAAAATATCACTTGACCATTATATCACATAACGTTTTAAATAACACCAAAAATGATTAATTAGTTTCCTACGTAGAAAAAGCCTCAGAGCTTATACTCTGAGGCTTTATATAAAATATTAAATTTAGATTTTATGCTTGAAACAGCTTGTTTACAAGGTTCTCCTGGCTGTTCATCTGGTTCTTCAAGGCCATATTTTGAGCCGCACCAACAACTCCACTTGCCTTGTATCTTGATACAGCATCATTGTACTCAGTATCTTCTTTTCTAGATTGAGCTGCTGTAAGATTCATTTCTGTAATATTGTTAGCATCAAAGGCTGCTGAAAGTCCGTTTTCCTCTGCGCCAATCTTGCTTCTCATAGAATTGATTGATGAATATGCCTTATCCAATGCATCTGTTGAAATGCTATCAGGATTTCCTGAAATATCAAAATTCTCTAATTCTGCCATTGCTGCCTTTGCATCAGCTTCCTTGATAGTAGAACTGCCTGCACCTGTGTAGATATTTATATCACCAGTAGTGCCATCCAGTAAGTTCTTTTCGTTATATTTAGCCTGATTAATTGTGGTATTGATTGTTTCCACTGACTGCTTGTTGGCATTCTGTAAAATGTTTCTGTCACTTTCTGAATAAAGACCATTCATAGCACGAACTGTGTTCTGCTGAATATCTCCAAGTGAATCTGTAACATTTGCAAGTGCACTGTCAGCTATTCTTGTAGCATCAATACCATAAGAAATATTGTTGCTGCCTGCCCTAAGTGAAGAAGCTTCCTTCATAAGTTTCTTGCTAATAGAAAGAGCCGCTGCATCATCTGCTGCTGTGTTAATCTTCTTGCCAGATGCCAGCTCCTTGCCAGCCTTCTTATGCTTTGCTTCTGTATTATTTATATGATTTGTTGTATTTTTAAACTGTGCTGCATTTAATGTAGATTGAATTCTCATACCAAAAACCTCTCTCAATCTTTACATCGTTATTATTTAGCCATATTTTTCTTTTTACTATCACAATTATAACACCACAAGTTGTGTTTGTCTTGTGAACAAATTTTGAACGAGATATCACAATTTGGGATATGTGGCATAAAATCTCTCTAATCCTCTTATTGTGAATAAGTGCTATTTCATTTAAAATGATGAAGTATTGGAAAAGGAGATCTTATAGATATGAAAAAGTTTTTAAAAAGAAAGAACATCGAAATTTCGGTAAAGCGTTATCTTATTGACGCACTTGGTGCTATGGCACAGGGTCTTTTCTGCTCCCTTCTCATTGGTACCATCATTAATACAATAGGAGCACAATTCCACATTGCTATGCTTACTACACCAGTGGCTACAGTCGGTGGAATTGAATATACAGTAGGTGGTCTTGCTGTTGCTATGAGCGGTCCCGCTATGGCAGTTGCTATCGGCTATGCCCTTCAGGCACCTCCACTTGTACTGTTCTCACTTATTTCTGTTGGTTTTGCAGCAAATGCTCTCGGCGGAGCAGGCGGACCACTTGCAGTACTTTTTATTGCAATCTTCGCTGCTGAAATCGGAAAGGCTGTATCAAAGGAAACAAAAGTCGACATCCTTGTTACACCACTTGTTACTATCGCAGTAGGTATTGCCCTTTCTGCCTGGTGGGCTCCAGCCCTTGGCAAGGCGGCCAGCTCAGTAGGAACTCTTATTATGTGGGCTACTACCAAGCAGCCATTTATTATGGGTATTCTTGTATCAGTTATCGTAGGAATCGCACTTACTCTTCCTATTTCATCTGCTGCAATATGTGCAGCTCTTTCACTTACAGGTCTTGCTGGTGGTGCTGCTGTTGCAGGTTGCTGTGCACAGATGGTTGGTTTTGCAGTAATGAGCTTTAAAGAAAACAAATGGGGTGGACTTATCTCTCAGGGTATCGGAACATCAATGCTTCAGATGCCTAATATTATTAAAAACCCTCGTGTTTGGATTGCACCAATTGTTTGCTCTGCTATCACAGGCCCTCTTGCTACCTGCCTTTTCAAAATGGAAATGAACGGCGCAGCTGTTTCATCAGGAATGGGAACCTGCGGTCTTGTTGGACAGATTGGTGTCTACACAGGTTGGGTAAATGATATTGCCGCTGGCACAAAATCATCCATCACTACAATGGATTGGGCAGGACTTATCCTTATCTGTTTTGTAATTCCAGCCGTTGTTTGTCCAATAGTAAACAACTGGCTTAGAAAAATAGGATGGGTAAAATCTGGTGATTTAAAATTACAGTAAATTGACATTAAAAAATGGGACTGTGGCTCAAAAATTGCCATGGTCCCATTTTTATATCTACATTCTAATTTTTCTAGCAAAATCAAGGCCATCCTCACTTCTTGATGCAATAAGAAGTGGTCGTGAACCCTGGATTTTCAGAATGTGCCCCAGTACTTTTGCTTTTAACTCATCATCCATACCTAAGAACGGCTCATCCAAAACAATAAAATCTGCGGGAACAAAAAATGCTCTTACAATTTCCACCAAGCGTCGTTCCACATCAGTAAGCTCTGAGACAGGAATATCCATTCTGTCTTCGGGTAAGAATCGCTTCAGCTCTTCTATAGCACGTCCCTTGCTAGCCCATCTATGAACCTTCTTTACATTCCAGATTGCATTTTTCTTTGGATTAAGCTGACCAGCCTGGGAAACATAGGCACTGTGCAAAGTAGGATATTTGTAATCTCCCATTCTGGCAACCTGACCTTCATCCGGCTGCTCTAATCCCATAAATATCTTTAGGGCAGTGGTTTTTCCAGCGCCCTCTGGCCCTACAAAGGCATAGCATCTTCCATCCTCTATTTCCACATTAAGGTCATCTATTACCTTACAACCATTATATATTTTAGTAATATGTTCAAGTATTATAGTCATTTTTATTCTCTTATTCTGATATTCTAGTTAGATGATTTGTTCCAAGTAACTCCGTGTAAGGAAGAGCCACCTCAATAAATCCTGAGGCGAATGGTCCTAAATCATAAGGAGTGAAATAATAAACTGCGTGATTCTGCTCCCACATAATAGATGATGATTCAGTGCCGGCTGATTCATAAGCCTCTGAATATGCTTCATCTGCACTTCCTGCAAAATACTTTTCAGGGTCCCTCTGATAATCTTCCTTAACTTTTTCTGCTACAAGTGTCTTAAATGCCTCTTCTGTTCCACTGTAGAAATCAGTGATTCCAAGCTCTTCTCCAGTAGTCAAATCAAATATTCTCTCTGATCTGCCTGGTTCACCATGTGCTCCACCGCCATACCAATAGTCAGATTCACAAACCTCTAGGAATCTGTCATCAATTATTTTTACATCATTAATTGACGCATCTAAGGTTTCGCAGCTTCTGTTTTCGTCACCGTTATGCCACTCACAATCATCTGCATAAGCATCTGTAACAATCTCTCCATTTTCTGGATTACCTGGCGCAAGAAGCTTATTAATCTCATCTGCATGGGCAGAATATTTTGAATCTAATACAAAATTCTCTACATAGTTTTTGGAAACTGTTGCACTGCAGGCCGAGCATATCTCCTCATTAGAATAATAATTAATAGTTCCATATTTAAATGGAGTATATTCCTTTACAGGTAAATCCAACTCCTCAAATGTTTTGCTTGCCTCATCAAATCTTGCCCATTTTTCTTCATTACCGAAAAATTGTAAGACGTAAATTTGGCCACCGATCAACCTAAATCCATCAACTCCAAATCTGGCATTTCCAGTTCCTGGTATGTGGGATGTTGTATATAGCTTTTCGTTTCTGTCTGTTTGGCAGTCATGACGATAAACTGAATATTCATTCATACCATACTGTTTTTCATTAGTAGCATAGTAATATACGACACCATCCTCATAGGTTATGTAGCTATCCAAACTATTTTCTCCGTGAATTTCATGAATAGTGCCATTTTCGATATTGTAGCAATCCAAAATCAGTGTATCATCTTCGAAATTGTTAAGGTAAAGATAGTTTTGGCTATAGCCACATATATATTTTCTACACTTTTGAAGACTCTTAAATTCGCTTATGCCATCCGCTGTATATTTTGAATAGCTCCACTTGGTTTCTTCGCCTTCTATTGTCTCCTCCACCACAAGATAACCCATCTCATCGTAGCTACGCTGGAAGCAATATCCCATTTTGGCTGGAGAAATCTGCTTACCATTAAGACCTTTCAATATCTCATTTATTTCAGAATCCTCTTCTGCGAATGTAAAAGAATCCTTATCTACATTAAAGACATGCTCTTCCTGGCGAATATCATCTTCGTATGTACGAATATCTACATAAACCTTGCCATTGTAATAATCAAGTCCCGACACAGCCCATTCGCCACTAATAGAGTAAAACTTGACCCACTTCTTTGATGCGGCATCAATTGCATAAAAATTTATTTTTGAAGTGTCCTCGAAATAATCGGTAGTGTAATAATAAATTATCCCATCGTACATTCCATCTATAGATACACCATACTCGGAATCTACACCCATTTCTTTAAAGACATCCTCATAATCTTTGTAGGTGTATTTTCCGATTTCATTGCAAGCTGCATCTACTGTGTAGCCTATTTCTCCGTCGCAATCCAAATAATATTGCTGTTCTGATGTGGTGTCATCTGAGGATATTGTCTCCTCCACACTCTCCTTAACATCACTGATTGTAGTGCCTATATCTTCCTTTTTACATCCACAAGCTGCTACAGCAAGTGATATGCATAAAAGAATTACTATATGTTTTTTCACTTTATTCTCCTTTTTTGTGTCCGTATTATATGTCTTTATTTTTCATCCACAACCTGGAAGGTTAAGAACTTGAGGTAGTGAACAAGCAAAGTCTATGTTTTCAAGGCTTTGCGAGATAGTTACTACATCTTCTACACCACCATTACACCACTTCACCCATCAACGCCATTTCTTCACGCATTGTACTTTCCTCAACATGACAATACAAATCCATCGTCATTTGCAAAGAATTATGCCCTAATATCTTTTGAAGGGTTTTAGGTCTCATCCCATTGGCAATACATTTAGTTGCAAAGGTATGTCTTAATCCATGTGGCGTTAATTCCAAACGCAACATTTTTGATTAATAAATCACATTCCACTGCTCTATTCATTATATCAATAAGCAATGCTTTACAGTCAGAACGTGAATTATCCGACTTAAGCTTGTTAAATGCATCTTGCAATATGACCAAATTAAGAGATGATATTTTACGCCAACCTTAATCTGGCTTCATCCTTTCGTTGTGTAATACCTGTTCCTAATTCCTTTCCACTTAATGATTTTCCCATTTTATCTCCTTTCAAGTAAACAAAACGGGAATCAGATGTTATTGAAATTATAACACAGATTCCCATTTAAATACTTGATATTAAATCCTTATGTAGTATTTCTTTCTATCCAAAGGTCCAGTTTTTTCTTATTAGCATACCACCGATTTCCGATTTGTATTCCAAACCCATTTTTTCCACGAATTAATTTTCTAGCTTTAGTTTCACCTATTCCTAAATATGCACATATCTCTTTAATATCAAGTAGCTGTTTGTCTACACCTCTATTGTTATTACACATATTCACCTCTCATTCAAAAGGTACTTTTTCTGTTTCATCTAGTACACCAATAAAATCTGTTCTGTCAAAATAATCTTTTACCGAAGTATATTCACTAATACTTCCATCCTTAGAATACGTAATTATTCTATTTATTCTTCTAAGAAAAGCCTCCCATGATTCTTTATCCTCTCTTTGAATCTATTCGCTTTTGTAATAAATAATATCTAATACCCCTCCATCAAGTTGGACATATTCGACATAAATATTATCCATAAGCATTTTTCTCATGTCCTCATTTTCACTTCCTTTATCGAATGGAGTATCTCCTTTTACTCCTTGGGGATAAATAATGTAGTAATTTTGCATTTCTTCATCAACATAATCTATTTGAGACCAAATTGTACCATCATCTTTTAATTCAACTGAAATAGGCGCATTATCAGGATAATCAGAAGCCCAACTTGCTCTACCACCAGAAACAGACCCATCAGTGTTTATAATTAATGGTTCAAGCTCCTTCCCACCACCATACCAGCTATTATATATATCACAAGCAACATACGTACCAGCATATTGTTCAATAAGGTCATTATTACTCTCTGGTTCTTCTGTCTCATCTTCTATGGGCGAATCATCTATTATTATCTCTTTTTCGTCATTTTGATTATCCCTATTTGGGTAATTCTTTGCATAAACACAAAATACAGTAAAAACAGCAGCAATCGAAACAACTGTTATAGCTATTCTTCTCTTCATTTAAAAGTCCTCAACTTATCCTATTCACTTGTTCTAAACGATGCTAGAATTTGTATAATCTCCTCTTCCTCATCATCTGTGAATTCACCATCTGGCGATGTAGCATAAAGTGCCGTTGCTGTATATACATCCGGATAATTCCAACAGAATTCATTTGCGACCTGTTGAGCATCAAATTCCATTTCACCAATATATAATGCAGGAACTACTGCAAAATAGTTGGGCGACGAAACAGCTTCTTCAGGCTTTGCAGTATATCCATCATCAAATTTGCTTGAATAAACACTCACATACGACACTATAAATGTGCTATCTTCTAACAATTCTCCGTAATCATTTGACTGTGTTCCTCGCCAATAAACATTATCAAGAGATAACTGTGATTCACCTACCTTTTCACTAGATGCTTTATACCAATAACCACTCCAACCACCTAACGTAGCCGAATCAAAGTCTCCATAAAATTCCTTATTAACCTGATTTAAATATACAATCTCTACGCCTCTAACATTTTTTAGTGTAAAAGTCTCAAATCCAAATTGTTCATTTACAGCTGTATCTAAAGTCCAATTATTTGGATAATCAATACTATATTGTTGTCCCAATTGCGTTGTATAAGTATTATCTAACGCAGGCGCTAATACCTGCCCCTCAACATAGGTACATTCATCCACAATTTGATGCGTTCCATTAGGTAGTGCTTCTGCGTGAGCATTATATTTTATTTTTGCATGGTCATAATCGACAACATCCCAACTCTTCTCATTTATAATAGAACTAAGTAATGTTTCTTCATCTTTACACACAGACACTTTGACAATAGGAAATCCTATGCCTAAATCAGCGCATACCATTCCGTTATCTCTATATACACTCTCTCCATTTGCAGTTATACCAACATCGAGTGCTGCATCAATAATATCCACGGCTTGAAATGCCACTAATGTAGAAGACAAATCAAGATAAGCTCCTGCTTCTGCAGAAACGTCAAATGTAGGCTTTTCTACAGAAAGATTATGTTTTATATTTCTGACACCTTTGCCTTTTTCGTACATAACTGTATTTTCAAAAGGTATATTTGCCGTCAATGTCATTTCACCATTCAAAGTAAGTTGCAGTCCGAACTCTATATTTACACCAACAATTCCTGTTCCTAACGGAGCAGGTGTTTCAAATAATTTTATAGTTTTTTCGGTCTCACCCTCTATACTTGATTCGATATCCGAATCTATATCTGTAGCAAATTTAACATATTCTACAGAACCCCCTTTATACTTCAATTGAGTTCCCACAAATATATTCTCTACATTAAGTTCCGCACTGAATCCCTCAATTTCACATTGAGATAAATTCTTCATCGCATATTTCTTGCCTGTAGCATTATCTGTTACAGTAACTATTAATAATCCATCAGTTTCTTCTGCTTTAATCTTAAAGCCTGGCGAAGTCAAATCCTTTGAGATAGTTTTAGATACTGGTACACCTGTATTTTCACTAGCTACCTGTACAAAATCATCTCCATAGAAGTTTAGGATATCAGAAAAATCTATTGTATCTATATCAGAAATAACAATTTCATCAGCCACTTCTTCCAGCGTTGGTGTTTCTAAGCTATATGTATTATCCCCGATATTTGAAACAATCTTTCTGGCAATAATATATCCATTGTACTCAAAAACTATTACGCCATTACTTGTTTCCACAGAATTGCTAACTGTTATTTGTTCCGATTCAGGTGAATACGAAATTAAATCATCCGATGTTAAACGTGTGACACCATCTTTGTAAGAAATGTTCTCATAGTCATCTACCCATAAAGTCGAATATCTGATTTCATCTAATTTATCAAGGAATTCTTGCGCTTCGTCTAATGTATATTTCTTTTTATAATCTGACTTTGATATAAGCCCTAATTCCACTGCTACATTCAGATATTCTTTCTCTGATAACTCGCTTTGCTCCCCAAGATAAAACTGTAATCCCTCTTCACCAATTGCTTTCATTGACGTGAGTGCCATGAATTTACCTGTAGCAAAATCCTCTCCATCAAATCGACCTTTTCCATCTAGAACTGACCACTCTACAGCAGATTGTATGTATTTGAAACTATCATTATTCGAATCTACATCGTTATAATATGGTTCTGATTTATCGTAATCACTAATTCCTTCATATTCACAGAGTAAAGACATCCATTCATAACGATTAATGCTTTCAGTCTTATTAGTTTTATTATTTTTCGTAATGAAGATTATTAACACAGTCGTAATAACTAAAATTATAACAATCCCAAAGCTTATTACTTTATTTCTCAAAACTTCTACTCCTCAACATGATTCATACTATAATTTTGCTCTATCTTGTGAATAGGTTTCATAAAATTCATATCCGCATTTACTGCACACCTTATATTGCTTATACCAATTCCTCTCACCAGGAATATATTGCTCATGTGTTGCATACACACTACCATCAGACCATCTTGATTTTCCTTCCACTAATACAGAGATATCCTCTGATTTATATCTCTCTTTTTTTGTTTTTCTGACACAAAATCTCTTTTTACATTTTGGGCACTTACTATCATGTCCCCACCAAAAATAAATAACTAAGAACAATAACCCTCCCCAGAAGATTAACCCAATAATCATAAATAACAAAATTATTACAGAATTTGCACCAGCTAAAAATTCGGGGTAAGAAACAATAGATATTACTCCAAATCCCAAAAACACTGTTACTACAATCCGTATTTTTTTTACCAAATCACTAACCCAAGAATTCATTACTTTTAATATTCCTTTCATTAATCAAAAATAATAATGTTATATATTTATATTTCTTGTCCGTCGAATGGTGGACATATAACGTTATTGTACATCATTTGTTGTACAATTTCAATTAGTAAAGGAAATGGGGATTGTTATGGGTTATTATCCACGTTTAAGAGACTTACGTGAAGATAATGATTTATCTATTCGTAAGCTTGCAGAACAACTTCACATGCAACGTACGACCTATCATAATTATGAGACAGGTAAACGCGAGCTCCCATTTGAATTAGCTATTACTCTAGCTAAATATTATGATGTTTCACTAGATTACATTGCTGGCTTAACCAACGATAGTACACCAATAAAGAGAAAAAAATAGAGCAGATATCTTTTATAAACAAAAGGTATCTGCTCTATTTCTTTCTCTTTAATTATTATTCTTATTCCATGTCTCTAAAGCCTGTTCTAGCTTTGCAAAATCACAAGCAAACTTCTGCGCTTTACCTGTATTCATTTGCTTATCATAAATCTTTGTTGCTTTAATCACGATATCATCAATTATTTTGACACAAAAAGCATATTCTTTATTTTGTAAGTCTTTATACTTAGCAATCTCATCTGTATCATTATCGCTTGGATTAAAGTCTACATAAGAAATCACATCGTCTCTGACTGGAATCATTTTCTTTATATCCACTGCTGATAAAATATGCTTAACTTTTGTATCATCTTCTGTAGAAACAAATATAGCTGAATCTGAAACAGCTGATTTGTCCTCAATAGCATACACTAAAAATCTATCTGGATAAGAATCCTTCCATGCCTTGTGTTTTTCCTTTGCTGATGTTAACGGTAAAACATATTTTTTATCGTTATTGGTCAATAACACACCAAGATATGGTTTATTACTATAATCATTTGGTTTGTAAAACACTTCAGAACATGCATCATGAAGATGTCTTAAGTAATCCATATCTACATTAACAAATTTCAATTTTCCATCTAACTTGAACATATAATTCCCCTAGCTAAAAAAATGTGGGAAGCGTTTGCTTCCCACTCGTTAAAGTTCATCTCTTTACGGATTTACCGAAGGTTAATGGAGACCTTCTTTAAAGTTCATCTCTTCACTAGCTCACAGGCTAATAGGTTAATGGAGACCTTTCTAAGATTATATTACACCCAATATAATGAGTTTTCAACTATATTTTCTATTACTAACATCTAGATTCCCGCTTTTATACTACACCAATTATTTACTACTTGTTAATAAATAACGTTACTAATATAACTACACCATTTTCTACACCATCTTATTACAAAATTGCGATAAATTATAACAAGATACACCAACTTGTGATTTTCTTAGAAATCTCAAATAAGCTGTAAAATCTAACAATCTGAGGCTTTTACTCTTTATTTCTCGTCAACAACCTGGAACGTTAAGAACTTGAGATAATAGCTTTCGTCTGCAGCCCAGAGAATTGGATGATCAGGAGCCTGTGTTCTAAACTCCACCTGACGGAGGCGCTTGTGGGCAGCCTGAGCCGCCTGGCCGATTACCTTTATAAATAAATCCTGAGTCATGAAATGTGAGCATGAACAAGTAGCAAGATAACCGCCATCCTTTACAAGCTTCAAGCCCTTCATATTTATCTCACGGTATCCCTTGATGGCATTCTTTGTAGCCTCACGAGATTTTGTAAATGCAGGTGGATCAAGAATAACTACATCAAACTTTTCTCCTGCTTCAGCAAGCTTTGGAAGCTCATCTAATACATTTGCCTGCTTAAACTTTACAGTGTTTTCAAGTCCATTAAGCTTCGCATTTGCGGTAGCCTGTGCCACAGCAAAATCAGAAATATCAAGACCTGTTACCTCACTAGCTCCACCAAGACCAGCATTAAGGGCGAAGGTACCCATATGTGTAAAGCAATCAAGCACTCTCTTGTCCTTGCAAAGACGCTGGATGCTGAGACGATTGTACTTTTGATCAAGGAAGAAACCTGTCTTTTGACCGTTTACAACATCTACCATATAATGGACGCCGTTTTCTATAATTTCCACATTGGTATCAAACTCATCACCTATGAAGCCCTTATAAGGAGCAAGGCCTTCTTTTGTACGAACCTTTGCATCACTTCTTTCATAGACACCACGAATCTTAAAGCCATCAGCTGTCATGATTTCCTTTAACATATCAACAATCTTAAGCTTTAGTTTATCGATACCAAGGGCAAGTGACTCTACAACAAGTACATCATCGTACTTATCAATAACAAGTCCTGGCAAGAAATCTGCCTCACCAAAAATCACACGACAGCAATTTAAATCCACTGGAAGTAATACGGATTTACGATACTCCCATGCATTCTTAACTCTCATATATAAGAAGTCATCATCAATAAGCTGGTCCTTTTTTCTGGTCATCATACGAACTCTGATTTTAGAGTTTGTGTTGATGAAGCCTCGGCCCATCATATATCCATCGAAATCGTGGACAATAACTATGTCTCCATTTTCAAAGGTACCCATAACACTATCGATTTCGTTATCAAATATCCAGGCACCCCCGGCCTTAATAGTGCGTCCTTCTCCCTTTTTTAATGTAACAATTGCTTCTGACATATTTTACTCCTATACCTCAAATAAATCTTTTATATCCATAAGACAATCAAGTCTTGCAAAAAGCTTACTCTTAAGCTCCTCATCTGGCTCTGTTAAATCTGGAATCATAATGACATTGCAGCCAGCGCTGTAAGCACTCATGCAGCCATTAGGAGAATCCTCCACAGCATAGGTATCCTCTGGAGCAATACCAAGACTCTCACAGGCGAATGCATAAATATCTGGAGCCGGCTTTCCAACCTTTACCATATCTGCGCATACTACAGCATTAAAATATTCAAAAAGCCCAATCTTCTTAAGATAGCGCTCAGCTCTTTCTTTTACATTAGCAGTTACAAGCGCAATAAATATATCATTATCCCTAAGCCATTGCAAAATCTCTTTTGCGCCAGGCTTAAGAGGAATTCCAGTCTCAGCCACAACGTTTTCCACAAGCTGCCTACGATAATTTCTCACCTTAATGTAATCAAAATCATCACCATACCACTGTCTAAACTGCTCTGTAGCAAATGCACTGCCAAGTGAGCGAAGTATCAGCGGCTTTTCAGGTGTCATCTCATAGCCAAAATGTTCCATAGCTTTTGGCCACTGTTCCTGATAAATCTTTTCCGTATCTGTAAGTGTTCCGTCCAAATCAAACAAAACAGCTTTTATTTCTTTCGGCATTAGTAATCTATCCTTTCCAATTTTCAAATCCATCCCGTAATTATATCACATGTTTTTGATTTTCATCTGAAAAACGAAAAAAGCCTGAGGCAAAACTGCCCCAGGCTAAAATTCAAATCATATTGCTTATCTCCAGAAACCTCTGAAGTAATCGAAAATCTTTTTAATAAAAATGCATACCTGCTGAACCACATAACGAACAACCTTTTCAACCTGTTCTCTTGAAGGTTTCTGTGGAACTGGAGTTGGTGTTGGCTTAACTTCAGGAGTTGGTGTTGGTGTAACAACTGGAGTTGGTTCTGGTGTTGGTTCAACTACAGGTGTTGGCTCTACCTCCGGTGTTGGAGTTGGCTCTACTACAGGTGTAGGTTCTGGAGTAGGCGATGGCTCTGGTACTGGTGTAGGCTCTGGTGTTGGAACTGGAGTTGGTTCCGGAGTTGGTGTAGGCTCTGGATCTGTTGGATTACTTGGTGATGGTGCTACAGGTGTTGGCTCTGGAGTTGGTGTTGGTTCTGGCTCCTCAGCTGGCTCATCCTGCTTAAGTTCCTCATCACTTGGTCTTACAGTTGTAACAAGAGTCTTGTCACCTTCAATCTGCTGATGCTTTCCATTATCATTTACGATTAACTGAAGCTCAGGAGCTACCTCCTCTGCATTTACAGTCATAGGTGCAAACGCATTCTTAACAGCCTCCTTAGCTCTATGAATAAATGAAATAAAGTTACTTACAATATCACCTACTGTAATTTCCCCTGATTCCGCAGCAACCTCTTCCTCAGCTGCCTCTTCACCAGCTTCTTCAACTACCTCAGCATCATCAGTCTCTGTTGCATCTTCAGCCTCTTCAGCATCAGCATCATCTTCTGCAACCACTACTTCTTCCTCTGTTTCTTCAGCAACTTCCTCTTCTGCTGAATCTTCTGTTACTACCTCATCAGCAACTACATCCTCAAAATACTGACTATCAATATCTACTGAATGCCATCCATTACCGATGTGAGTCATCTTTGTTCCTGGCCAGTCGCCAAGTGGTGAACCCGCTGATGTTCCATCTGCCTTCTTAAGCCAGCCATACATAAATACATCGCTGTCCCAATCAGCATCAAGCTTGTAGTAAACTCTTGTCTTTCCTTCTGCAAGCTCTGGCTCTTCTTCAATTGCCTTA